>Ga0209924_1000001_pt1 | contig 263538 bp, 234 predicted proteins | sample SalPonR1_C_D1_MG_FD_185700 | JGI IMG/M metagenome (GOLD analysis project Ga0209924, IMG submission 185700) | Salt pond soil microbial communities from South San Francisco under conditions of wetland restoration - Salt Pond MetaG R1_C_D1_MG... ...
CAAACAGGGTGGAAAGTATGGATATTTTACGATCCCCATACTGGATCTTCATTTAAATGCGCCGGATGTTCAGACTTCCTTCGAACCGCCTTCTGATGCACTCTATCTCTATATCTTCAGCGCGATCGGTGTATTCATGATCGTGATCGCGAGTGTGAATTTCATGAATCTTGCTACTGCAAGTGCCGCGGGGAGGGCAAAAGAAGTTGGTCTGCGAAAAACACTGGGTTCTGATCGTCAGTCCATGATTGTACAGTTTCTGGTAGAGTCTGTTCTTTATGTTTTGATGGCAACCGTAATATCATTTGTAATTTTATATCTCGTAATGCCCTGGTTTAACCAGCTGTCAGGGAAAAATCTGGATCTGCTGATTTATACTGAAGGCTGGTTTCTTTTAACACTTTCGGGATTAATTCTTGTTGTTGGGCTTATTGCAGGAAGTTATCCTGCGTTTTACCTGACATCTTTCAGACCAGTTGACGTCCTTAAGGGAAGGATTTCCAGGGGAGCAAAAAGCGGCGGATTCAGAAGAACCCTGGTTGTAGGTCAGTTCTTCATATCGGCAGGACTCATCATTTGTACGCTGCTTGTAAATAATCAGCTGCAATATATGCAGAACAAGAACCTGGGGATTAATAAAGAGCACACGATGGTACTTACAAATACATCCAGGCTTGGATCAAACCAGGAGCCTTTCAGGCAGGCGCTTGTCTCTGATACAAGAATAAAAGCGGCAAGTTATAGTGAGTTTACAATACCCGGAACAAATAACGTGACGGTGTTTCAGAGGCCTGAAACGAATAACGATTATCTTGTTATGCTCTACTCAGCAGATTATTATCATCATGAGGTACTCGGTTTTGAAATAACCGAGGGACGTTATTTTAGCAGGGATTTTCCTACGGATACAGCAGCGGTTGTAATCAACCAGGCCGCGGCACAAGAGATGAGCCTTGAAAACCCGGTTGGAAATGAGCTTTTTTTTCCGTCTGATCAAAACACCTACAAAATTATTGGCGTGATGAAAGACTTTAATTTCGAATCACTTCGAAATGAGATTATGCCCCTTGTTATTATGCTTACTGAAAATGCAAACGAAATGATTGTAAGATTTGCAGATGGAGATCCAAGGGGCGCTGTTACGCTGATCGGTTCCATATGGAATGATCACGCATCCGGCGAACCAATGGATTACACATTTCTGGACGACGATTTTGACAAATTATTCAGACAGGAACAACGGCTGGGAAGTATTTTTACAGTTTTTACAGCGATTGCAATTTTTATTGCATGCCTCGGACTGCTAGGACTTTCGGCATATATGACGGAACAGAGAACACGTGAAATAGGCATTCGAAAAGTTCTCGGTGCTTCAACATTTTCTATTTTAAGCTTGCTTTCAACAGAATTTTTAAAACTTGCCGGTATTGCATTTGTTGTTTCCGCACCTGTTGCCTGGTACTTTATGAATAACTGGCTTCAAAATTTTGCATACAGAATCGAAATCAATTTTATGGCATTTATAGTTTCAGCATTAATAACAGTTTTTATTGTGCTGATAACCATTAGCTGGCAAACAGTCAGAGCAGCAAGAATGAACCCGGTAGAAAGTATAAAAACCGAGTGAGGTCAGTTTGCTTAAGTGGGTTGAGAAAAAAATTGATGTGACAGGGATTATTTGAATGGCCTTTATTATTATTGGAATATTCACGTTTGCAGCGTAAAAACGGAAATCATCTAATTCTTTTATTTATGCAATTTAATACTCACATACCAACACTGCCCTACAGCCTTTTTATCGAATCGATATTTCACTATAAGAATTTTATACCCGGGCATTCACAGGAGCGGGTCGTTCCAAACGGGCACATGTATTTGATATTTGAGCTGGATGATATTCCCCGCAATACCATTGATAATGATACACTTGAACCGCTTGAAACTTTTGAAAAAGCCTGGATATCAGGTCAGCAGAAACATTATATTACCATCTCTGCACATGCGGACTCAGAAATGTTCGTAGTTCAATTTAAAGCATGCGGAGCTGCTCCTTTTTTGCACACCAATATTCATATGATTACGAACCGGGTCTTACCAGCCGTGGAGATTTTGGGAACCGGGGTTTTAGAACTTAGGAAAGAGCTGCTTTCCGGTGAATCCCCGACTAAGAAGTTCCAGATAATAGACAAATGGCTCAAAAAGCAATTTGACGAGACCTGGGAACCTCCTGCTCCTTTACAAAAAGTGCTTGAGGAATTGAAGGATAAACCGGTATCAAAACTATCAAAAGCGATAGAAAAATATCCAAAATCACAAAAACACTTGATTGAACAGTTTAAAAAATATGTAGGACTGACCCCGAAAGCATTTCAGCGTATCATTCGTTTTAATGAGATCTTTCAAAAAATAAAAGGCAACAACCAGGTTGCGTGGGCAGAAATTGCCTATCAGTGCGGATATTCAGACCAGTCACATTTTATTAAAGAGTTCACCCATTTTTCCGGGTTCAATCCTCAGGAATTTATTGCCCAAAAGTTTATAAATAATGAGGATAACTTCTTTCCGCTGGACAGCAAGGATCAGGCGTCACCAAATTAGCATTCATGAGGTAAAAAATTTACAATACTTATAAAAACGAACTGATTATCCTGCCTCCTGTATCTGCTTATTAAGAGTAATTAAACCGGACACCAAAATGATAGATCCTGAATACATAAACATTCCTGCAGTCATCGTTGCTGCCGTACTTCCTTTTTTACTTGGCGGATTATGGTACTCTCCACTCTTATTCGGGAAAGTGTGGATGAATGCAAACAACTTCACCGAAGAAGACATTGAAAATTCCAATCAGACAAAAAAATTCGCTTTCTCATTTCTCTTTTTTCTGCTTATGTCGGCGAACCTGGCGGGGTTTCTTGCTTCACCCGACACAGACCTCCAATTTGCTATATTGGCTGGGTTTTTAGCTGGTTTTGGATGGGTTGCACTTGGTTTTGGAGTCATAGCCTTGTTCGAGATGCGTTCCTGGAAATACATTTTTATCAATGGTGGATTTATGGTCGTTGCATTTCTTCTAATGGGAGCCGTACTCGGTGCCTGGCGGTAAGGATATAAATGCCCGTAAGCGAACATCCGGGTGAATAAAAATGAACAGTGTATTAAGCTTTGATTGATGTTTCCGGGAACCGGAAAGAGCATATAATTTCAGGCACAATTATTGATGTCCATAAAAACAGAATATTTTTTTTTAGACAGTTGATATAATAGTAACATCATTCTGAAGCCATGCATAATATTCGCGTACAATTCACCATCCCGAATGTAGACAAAGTCGCCAACCTGGACATACATGTAAACGGCGAAAAACGGAACCTGAAATTCCGGGTGGAGACCTTTGAGTGGGATTCCGAAAATGGCAGCTCCGAAAACCTGGTGGATATTCTCCGCGAACGAATTTTGAATTACGATTCCGACTGGGAGCTCTATCACATCGGAACGCCCCTCGATGATACCATTCCGGTTACGTTCAAGTACAGGGGGTGAGTTGCATTTCATGTGTTTATCTGTTTTGGGACTGATAGGTTAAGATTCATTCCTCTGAAAATCCTGTTTAGTCCATTCTATGCGGTTTATGGTGCTTGGGCAAGTATATTGTCTTGAACCATAATTTTATTTTTTTATATGCATAGAAAAAAAATTATTACCACAATTGCAGTATTTATATTTATTTCTGCTTGCAGTGTTAACCACTCTATTGACCAAAAGAAACCTCAAATAATATTTGGTAAGGAAATAAATGGAATCACCTTGGGTGATGAACAAGGGAGGGTATTCAAAAGCTTAGGTGAACCTTCTTCATCTCTTGCTTTTGCACTCACCGGTGGCCGGTTTTTTTATGGAGACAGCTTAATTATTACTACCTATCTTTTACCGGGTTCGGAACTTGAGGCGGGCGGAGATCTGGAGAAATTTACCGGGGTTACAAATATTGAAATTCAGTCTTCCTTTAGTGGAAAAACCGAAGATGGTATTGGCATCGGTTCTATACGTACTGAGGTAATAGCATCTCTGGGTAACCCGGAACTAAGTACTGAAGATAATAACGATCCATCGAGATTAACAGACTTTTATCTGCTTACAGGAAATGAGTTGGCATTTTTATACCAAAACGGGCAAATAATTTCCATAGCCTATTCTTTCCCTGATGTATTAAAAGAAAATACTGAGTAAGTTTTTTGTAGAAATATTCGAAGAATGAAAAAATTCTTTTGCAGTACCATTACAATATGTTTTTGTGCATTAATATGGAGTTGTGACGACCAGCAACAAGCACTTAATTTTGAGGAGGAATTTGAAAGTTTGTGGACTAATTTTGATCAAAATTACTCCTACTTTGAGCTAAAAGAAATAGACTGGCGCGCATCTTACAACAAATTCCATCCAAGAGCTGCAGCTTTAAATTCATATCAGGAATTACTTGATTTATCATCTGAGATGCTGGCCCCTTTAATGGACGTTCATGTATATTTTGATAAGGGCGATGGAAATAAAATTGTAACCTATACAGCAGATAGCTTCATTAATTGGAAAAGAGAAACCTGGTTATCTACAGTAAGAGCAAACAACTGGATTCAGATGCAAAAAAACTGGGGACATGCTACAATGGAAGGAATCCCTTATCTTGCCTTTGAGGGCTGGAATGAACATCAAATTAATGTTGAAGAGTTTGATGAAGTAATGGATCTATATCGGGATAAGGAAGCATTGGTTATGGATGTTCGAATGAATGGCGGAGGAAATGATGCAATTGCCCTTCTTGTTGCCAGCCGCTTTGCCGACCAGCGACGCATTATAGAATTAGTTCAATTCAGGAATGGTCCAAATCATACGGATTTCACCCCGGTTCAAAGCAGGGAACTCACACCAAGGGGTGACTGGCAATTTACCAAACCGGTTATTGTATTATCAGGCAGAGGAGTCTATAGCAGTAACGAGACATTTATTTCGGCGATGAAAGAACTTCCACATGTCACTGTTATTGGTGATACTACCGGAGGCGCGACGGGAAATCCAAAGTTTTTTAAACTAAAAAACGGGTGGAAGTATTCTGTATCTAACTGGATTGCTTACACTCCTGATATGATTCCCATTGAAGGAAACGGCATACCCCCGGATATTTTAGTTTCACCAGCACCTGATGATTTTGATAATGAAACTGATCCTGTTATTAAATTTGCCATTAACTATCTAATGAATAATAAAAAGGGAGTTTTTAAAAATTAAAATTAAATCGATGTCAATTAGCAATGATGGTTACAGTCATTATTCCAATCGCTCATAAAAAATCCGCCAGCTCAGGCTCCAGTTTTTACCGCCGTCTTGTGAGCTCTCCCAGTCCCAGGTAAACGAATCTTCCGAGATATCATAAAACACCATGCGCTGCACAAACCTGCGGCCATTCGGCAGTTCGTTCACTTCAGTCTGAAAGATCCTTTTCTCATCCGTAAATATACCGGTAAAATCGTAATAGCCTCCGTTATTATCGGTCCAGGCCTGTTTCCAGCGGTCTTTTGCCGCTTGGTACACCGACATGCTTTTGCCTTTAAACCCCTTGTTACTTCCCTCAAGGATTTCAAAATTTTCCATTAAAACCTTGCCATCCAGGATTGTGTGAATATGATTCGTGCCGCGGCCGGTGGTGCCGTTCGCTTCTTCCCAGGTTACTGACCACTTGCCCAGCCAGAAGTCGAAGTAGTTTTCGGGCTCAAGGGAAGACAGTGCGGTTTGGGCATGTAATGAGTTGCTGAAAAAAGCTGTAAATAGCAAAACATAGCAAATAAAATTGCCGGGTATTTTCATGGTGTTCCTGTTAATTAGCTGCGATTTTGTTGATAAAATTCAGAATGGTATTCCAGTTTAAGTCTACCGGGCTACCTGTCCGCCGGCTGACCAGCATCGATGACCCGTGAACGCCGTTCTGAGCTACATAGGTTTGATGTCCATGTTGCTCCAAAAGTTCAAACTGTTTCTGTACACTCTCAATTTGAAGTTCTTGTTCCGGACGAAGAACTAAAAGCGGAGTACTCATACCTTCAAAAAAATCGTCCGGCTTACAATTGGCCATAGGGCCTCCTGAGGCCGGTGAGAATGCAAGAACCGCAGAAATAGAATCCCCATTTTTGGCTGCTAATTGTATTGCCAGGCTGCCGCTGTAACTGCTTCCCCATACGATCACAGGTCCAGTAACGTTTCGTTTTGTTATGTAATTCAAAGCTGCTTCCAGGTCGCTGTAAGTATCGCACATGGAATGGTTTTTGTAAGGCGAAAGACGGAACACAGTTCGATTGTATGAACCGTAGGTTTGCCCGCCGCTGCGCTGATCAATGGCAAGTATATTTATTTTCGGTAGTTCATCAAGCAGCTGTTTAATGACGGGTGCGTACTCGGCTCTTGCATTTGAGCCGCCCTGGTGAAATAACAAAATGGTTGGATAAGCGGAGTCCTGAAACAATATATCTCCATAGACAGTGATGCTATCTGCAGTTAATAAAGAAATTTCTTTCAGATTTGAGATACCGGATACATCATGGCTGGTTTTTTGACTTGAACAGCTAATCAGAGTTATGCCGGCAAGCAAAAAAAGAAGCTCTCTATTGTTCTGGCTAAAAAAAGTTCTCATATCTCCTCGCGGTTATTTAAAAAAATTAAATGCAGGTTTTTCCCAGTCGGAATAGGTTGGTACAAGATCAAATAAGATTTTTCTCTCGAGGTTGTGGTCATATCCCGGATAAGTAAGAATCAGGTATTCTTTGCCTTGGCTCTTGAGGCCTTCAAGGTTGGTGATACTTTGTTTTACAGGGCCTAAACCGTCCAGTTCCGGATCTCCGAATATCCACACGACGGGCATCTCTAAATTCTGAAGAATCGGCAGAGGGTTAAAATCGATGATTTTGGAGTGATGCTGCCTCCAGGAATGTGAATAATCAAGGGGTTCTTCGGAGAGATACACCCGGCGGAACCATCGTTCATCCTTGTACTGATCCCATAAAAGTTTTAATGAGTCGTAGGATGTTGAATCACTTGAAAAATTTTGATCGGCGATCTGCAGCTTAGTGGCTTGTTCTACTTCCTCTTCAGTAAAGCCTTCCCGTTTAAGGCGAGCAGCCCGTTCAAAAATGCGGTCTTCACGAACCGGTACCACTGAAGCCGAAATCACAATCATGCCTGCAATGGGAACATCTGAAAGGGATGTGGCCAGGGGGGCCACCCATCCTCCCTGGCTCACAGCAAATAAATATATCTCCGACCCATTAAGGTCGCTTCTGTTTGCTGCAAACTGAACGGCGGCTGCCACATCCCGGGCCAGGCTTTCGAAATCAAAATAACGGTGAAAATCTTCAGCACCTTCGGAATTTCCGACCCCGCGTTTGTCAAAGGTAATAGAGGCATAGCCATGTTTATTGGCTTTGCGGGCGTACCAGGCAAGATCTTCTTTAGGAGTTTCCCCGGAACCGTGAATGAACACAAATACCGGCGGATTTTCCACTCCTTCGGGCTTGGCAAGTTCTCCCGATAAAGTAATATCGACGCTTTGAAAGCTTACTGTTTCGGTAGTTACCTGATCAAAAACAACCAGGTCGGTGTAGTAGATATACGTCAAATACCCTGATAAGAGTATCAGGAGAGCTGAGGCAAAAAGGAGTGCGTTTTTAAGCATACTATATAAATCATTATATGATGGATCTTATTACGAAGTAGTGCCGGTTCTGTTTCGTTAACTCAGTTTTACAGGAATCAAAAAATTTTTCTGGCCTATTTTTAGCCAGACATCAAAAAGACTTAAACTTATTTTTACTTAAGGTAAAGCTACCTCTCACTTAATGTAAGTCAAACGGAATAAGCATTGGAAAATGAGGAATGAACTTGCAATAACAGCCCAGTTAATTTTATTCTGCCCATCGGGTATTCACTCTCCGGTTTAGGTCATTTATTCTTTTACCGTTGGGAGAAAGTCAAAGTATTCATTGTTTCAGATTATCCATTTTAACGAAATCCGGTTTATGAAACGATCAAAATTTTTGGAGTTATCAGGTTTGACACTTTTAATCGGTTTTAATCAATTTGAGAACGATCTCAATAAACAGGCTAAAGATCCTTTAGATAAAGAACTTGTATTTGAGTTTGTAAAAGCAGGCCATAATGACTTGGAAAAGGTAAAAACAATGTTAGTCAAGAATCCAAACCTGATTAATTGTTCCTGGGATTGGGGAAATGGTGACTTTGAGACAGCCATTGGTGGTGCCAATCATTTGGGTAATAAGGAAATTGCAGGTTTTCTAATTTCACAAGGTGCCCGGATAAATATATTCACGCTTGCGATGATGGGGGAATTACATATTCTTCAGCAGTTAATTGATGTTTACCCTAAAATACTCAATGCAAAAGGTCCGCACGGGTTTACACTACTTCACCATGCCAGGGCAGGTGGTTCAGAGAATGAAGATCTGGTCGATTTTTTGATTTCAAAAGGACTTAATGAAACTAAAATTGGCTAAATCAGTTGTTGAGCTCATCATTTTTTGGGTCGCAATTGAGCGGGTGCTTAGTGGTTTCTTCTCTGTCTGCTCCTTCAGCCCAATGTTCATTCTTTAAATAGCAACATTTATTCCAATTCTTTAAGAGATCATTATATGCGGGTTTATCATTGCCTTGATACTTGTTAGAGAAAACAGCATTGGTAAACAGCAAATAATGGATAAAATCTCAAAAAGGAATATTGTTTTTTTGCACCTCTTTCCGGGGGTATTAATACTGGGTATCTATCTGTTGATTACCCCGTTTATCCATTCGATGGGATATCCCTCCCTGATGAGCCTGATGATTGCCTTTTTGATGGTTATCCTTCCCGCCGAACTGGGTTATTTGATCTGGAAGGCAAAAAAGTCCACGGTTGACAAACCGTTTCTTCAGCGCATCCTGGTTAATAAACCGGTTGAAAAAAAGAAATTCCTCGGGATCATTAGCATTGGAGTCATTGCCATTTTTATAATTGCAGGCGGTATGTCGTTGATGGACGAAAGTATAAAGACTCAGGTGTTCGGATGGCTGCCCGATTGGTACTTTTATGACTCCGAATTTTTTAATGGCTATTCCCGGCAGGCGCTTGTGATTACAGCCGTTTTTCGCATCGGGATTGACGGCCTGCTGATTCCATTTACCGAAGAATGGTATTTCCGGGGATATTTATTACCCCGCATGCAGGGAAAAGGGGTTGCAGTTCCTGTTTTAGCCAGTTTGCTATTTGCCTTGTATCATTTCTGGCAGCCCTGGAATTACCTTACATTGATTCTGATATCAGCCATTTTGGTATTTCCCGCCTGGTACTTTAAAAATTACAAAATAAGCCTCTATATACATTTAATCATAAACCTGACGGGAGCCATCCTGTTTTTACTCATGGTACTCTGATGAAAGCAATTGTATATAATTACAGGTTCACAATTCTGAACGTTATGGCTGTGTGTACATTCTTTTCGGCCGGGATTCTTCATGGACAGGGAGTCACAGGTTCGCCCTCAAACGGAGAAGATGTGATTACCCAAATGCATGAAAAGTATGACGGCAAATGGTATAAAAACCTGACGTTTATACAAAAAACCACGTTTTATAACAGCGACGGAACCGTCAGAAATGTGCTGGATTGGTATGAAGCACTTCAAATACCCACCGGACTGGCAATAAAATTTAATAGCAGAGATTCGGGATATGGCATGCTCTTTAGTGAAGGAAACCAATATAATTTTCAAAATGGTAAACTGGCAAATACCCAAAAAAGGGCTCATGAACTTCTGTTACTCGGTTTCATGGTTTACGGTCAACCTCCCGGCCAAACAATAAGCGAACTGACCTCCAATGATTTTAATCTCGAAAAGATGTACCTCACCACTTACAGGGGCAGAGAAGTTTATGTGATTGGAGCAACAGACGGAGAAGATCCATCCAATCACTTTTATATAGATAAGGAAAGATTGGTTTTTGTGAAATTAGTGAAATATGAAGCCAATAATACACTATTGGAAACTAAGTTCGAGGATTATAAACAGCTTAGTGGTGGCTGGATAGCACCAACGGTTCGATTTTACATGAACGGAAATCAAACCTTACTGGAAGAATACCGGGAAATCAGCACCCCTAAGGAGTTACCTGAAGCTCTTTTTAATCCGGAAACATTTCTACAAACACCTATCCCGATAAATTGAAAAAGAAATTTGGAATAACCATAGTAATAATTGCTTTAGGTCTGCTGGGTCTCCATCAGAATTATCCGCTGGATTATGTAATGCGTGTTCTTATAAAGCAGGAAAGCAATACCGATGACTATAAGTGGCAGCAGGTTGAGGAAATAAAGGCTCCATTCGTTTCAAAAAAGATAAACAGGAAACTGAATGAGGATTGGGTGCGGACAATATTTGAACGTGATCCTGAAATATCTAATGCCCTGGAGACTTTTTTAGAGCAAAAAAATACCACATCCTTTATTGTAATACGTGACAGCAGTATTATTTATGAACAGTATTTTAACGGTCACTCCATTGAAACCCCAACCCCTGTATTTTCCATTTCTAAGTCGATCATATCTTTATTGTTGGGACAATCTATCGAACGGGGTGAAATTGGAGGCCTTGATACAGCCATAACCGATTATATTCCTGAGCTGGAAGAATCAGATCCTGGATTCTCAAACATAAGCTTTGCCAACCTGGTGGATATGCAATCCGGCATTGCCTACGATAGCGATGTTTCCTTTCCCTTCATTAATAGTGATGATGCTTTGATCTATTATTCGAATGATCTTCAGTCAATTTTACTGAATAAGCTTAGTTTAGAAAGTTCGCCCGGTATTTTCGAATACAACGATTATAATCCAAATATTATCGCGTTGGCTTTGACCAGGGCAACAGGTGAGACTATTACACAACTGGTTCAAGAACGTATCTGGAAACCACTTGGAGTAGAGTTTGATGGGAGCTGGGTCACCGATTGGAAAGGTTTCCCAAGAGCCGAAAGTGGACTGGTAATGCGGCCTGTTGATTTGGCTAAAGTAGGCCTTGCCATGATTCATATTCGGGACAGTTCTTCCGTTATTTCTAAAGTATGGCATCATCGAAGCATGAACCGGTTGAACGAAGACAACTTCGAAGAGTATAACGGCAAACAGTGGGGATACAGCACAGGTTGGTGGATCGTATCTCGGCCTGAAAAACCACATGATATTGCCGCCATCGGAGCTCATGGCCAATATCTGTACATATCACCAAAAAATAACATCATCATTGTCCGAACCGGCAAGGATGGTTCGGATTGGGGTGATGGAGACTTTATTTCACTTTACTATAGGGCAGCTGCGCTTTTAAATGAAAATCCGGAATAATCATTAATTGAAAATGAAATCAGGTAATAAGTTCAAACGAATCATAAAAAGAAGCTTTTTTGCAGTAATGATATCGAGTTTTTTTATTAGCTGTACAAATAGAAAAGCCGATGAAAATTCTTACTTAATAAAGAATGTAACCGTTATTGAGGGTGATAGTTCATTACCAATAGAAAATACCAACATTGTTATACAGGCTGATACTATAAAGGAAATATCAGATGAAATTGACTTAAATAGTTTCCAAAATGTGATTGATGGGTCTGGTAAATATATCATACCAGGACTGTGGGAAAATCATATACATTTATCAAAAGTGAGGTCAAATGCATTGAAATTAATGGTTGTTAATGGAATCACAAGTGTTAAAGATCTTGGAGGTGAAATTAATGAACTAATCAGGTGGAAAAATCAGGTTCAAGATGGTGAAAGAATAGGCCCTACAATATATATGGCTGGGTCATATCTGGAGTCACCCTCTAACTATGAAAGTATGCTTGAACGGCCGGTTTCAACTAATGTAGAACCGGTAAGAAAAATGAGACGTCCGGTTGATGGGCCAGAAGAAGCCAAGAATATAGTTACTGAGCTTGCCGATTTAGGTGTGGATTTAATTAAAGTACGTGCGGTTAAAGATGAGGAAACATTCATTGCAATTGGACAGGCTGCAAGAGATCACAATCTTAAATTGGCAGCACATACAATGGGGCTTTCATTAGACGATATTTTGGAATCAAAGGTCAAAAGTATAGAACATTTCTTTATTCCCTTTTTAGATGAAATACCTAAAGAGAAGCGAATAGAAGTGTTTCAGAAATTTGCAGACCAAGAAGTGGCATTTGCGCCTAATCTAACTTTGTTCAAAGATTCAGAACTTACTCAAAATGAGGTTATTCAGGCCTTTTTAGATGATACTGCAAATGCTGAACACCCAAGAAGAGCATATATGTCGAAATATGCATTAAAGGAGTGGCAAGAGCAGTTAAGTCAAGACAGAAGTGAAGGCCGAAAAGATTTTTTTAAACGACTTCTACCTACTGTGATACGGGATGTTAAAGAAATGAGAGAAGCAGGAGTAGTTATACTGCCTTCTACAGATACTGCCGTAGTTTTTCTATTTCCCGGAGAAGCTCTCATTCAAGAGATAATTTATTATGTAGAACTTCTGGGTTATACACCTGCGGAGGCTTTGAAAGCGGGTGCATTTGATTCTGCAGAATGGATGGGTGTTGAAGATAGGGTTGGTTTGATTAAGCCTGGATTCGTTGCCGACATGGTACTGTTGAATAAAAACCCTTTGGAAAATATTGAAAATATAAAGGCAATAGAATCAGTGGTTCTTAAAGGCGACTACCTGGATCGAAAGGAATTAGATCAAATTAAAGAAAGCGTAAAAGATAACCCTGCAATTAAAGAAGACAACTTCGGTCGGTATGTGCCAATTAAATGATTAAAAACTAGCTTGAGTTAATGGCAAGGTCCAATGAAACATAAAATACAATATGTACATTACAAGATTATGTATATCCTTTAGTTTTGGTCTCTATTATGCTTACTTCTTGTGCTCCTCTAAAGACGAGATCTGTAACTGAAAATAGTACTAATCTAAATTCTTTGGTCTCATATCAAAGAGATATCAAACCTATGATGAGAATGAGTTGTACTCCGTGTCACTTCCCTGAAAGAGGAAGAGGAAAAATGCTCAATACCTATGAAGCTACAAAGTTCAACATAAATGAAATACTTAGACGTGTTCAGCTTCCACCTGGACATAACGATGCAATGCCCTATAAAAAAAAGAAGTTGCCTTTATCCAATGAGCAAGTTGAGCTTATAAAAAAGTGGGTAGCTGGAAATTTTAATAGATAAGTCGTCATGTAAAGGTTGAATCCTGATAATATTAAGTCAATTCATCACAGTTCTCTTATTTTATCATTACTCAAATTGCCCTTTGAAAGAGTAATAGAGTAAATATGTGATTAAAACATTTTAGAAGGGCGTCCTGAAATATTTCAATAGACAGGGATGTTGTTTTAATTCATAAATCAATCCTTTTATTCACGAAATATGAACTTTCATTCCATACTTATTTCTATCGATAGAGTGTAATAATATCATTGCATCATTGTACTAACAATAGTATAAGAAAACGTATGCATGATAAAACAAAGTATGTTAGAATGGATGTATCCAAACTGTTCCTTGGTTGTATAGTGATAATTCTTTTAGTGGATATCTCTACCCTGAAAGCTCAGGATTCTGCAAAGGGGGACTCTACTGCTCTAGAAGCCACCATGGCACTAATTGATCATATGGGAGGCAAAGATGTCTGGTCACAATTATCACAAATTAAATTTCAGCATAGGTGGTACCCGGTAAACCGCGAAAGCTATCTGGAAGACGAAGTTATTGATTTGACCAACATAAGATCATGGGTCAGGATGAAAAACGATAGTTACGAGCGGGTTCGAGCTTATAGTCCAGAATATGGATACTGGTCATGGACTAATGGTAATTTAGTGCAAAATAATGAGGCCTCTTGGGAAAGTGCAAAAGCTAGAGGGCCATTTAATATTTATCGTTTTTTGAGGGAGCTGTCATTGGGTAATACCCGTTATGAATTGAAAATGGGTGATAGTGATATCCCAACAGCAAAAAAAATTGAAATACATTTTGATGGTGTGTACGGAGGATCTATTACAGTTAATTACGACTTTGAACCTCTGGTTTGGGAAACAATGGACTATACCTACACATTCGGTCCAATGGAAAGCTATGGAAATATTAGACACCCTAAATGGGCGATATATAATAAAGGGAGTTTTCGTTACGAAATTATAACGGTTAAAGGTAGTAAGAAGGCAACAGAAATGACTCTTTATAAGCTCCCGGATGAATATATCGATGGTGAATAAAGGTTTACATCTTGCAAATAATTGGAGCATATATGTTGTAAGACATAAGCAGAAGGGATGCCTTGTAATGCAATGGATATGATGCAGCTCTGCTCTAAAGTAAAATCAATTTAAATTTACTGTATAAAATGAGTAATCACAGGATAAATATATTTCTAATTTTAACATTATGTAGCTCATTGGTTTTTTCATGTACACACAGGTCTAAAAACTCTAGTGACCCTATATTGTCAATTCCATCACCACGGAGCGGATATAGTATGGCTTATGACGAAAACAGGGAAAGGGTAGTGCTGTTTGGCGGTCAGGATTCTAGTGATGTAAAACTGAATGACACCTGGGAATGGTACGATGATAGATGGCATATAGCGGATCCCGGTAATACGGTTCCCTCACCCAGAATCAATGCGGCCATTGCTTATGATCAACAAGAAAAGAAGATTATTCTTTTTGGTGGTATCGATAGTACCGGCTTCCTTCAGGATACCTGGATATACGGAAGGAATGGCTGGGAGCAGATGACGGTTCGCAATGTCCCGTCATCGCGCCAACTTGCTACAGCTGCTTATGATGCCATTCATCACAACACGGTACTGTTCGGCGGGCGGGATGAAAACGGAGGCAGGCTCGGAGATACATGGATCTTTGAGGATTCCGAGTGGAGCCTCGCGGCTGAAACCGGCCCTTCACCACGCTCGTCTCATGCAATGGTATACGACGACAGTGAGATGTCGATCCTTTTGTATGGCGGGTATGACGGTAATATGCTAAGTGACGCATGGCTGTGGCATGGCGGTCAGTGGCGGCAGATGGAAACCAATGAAGGCCCGTCGCGACTGCACGCAGCGGTAGTTTATGATGCAGATCGCAGAGGCAGCCTGGTTATTGGAGGTTTTGGCACTGCCGGAAGAACCAATGATGTGTGGATGCTGAAAAACCGGGAATGGATAAAGCTGGATATGGAAGGTGATCTACCAAAAACACGGGCGGAACATGAAGCGGCCTACGTTCCGGGGGCGGGTACACTTGTCTTTGGTGGAGTAGTGGGTACCGATCCACGAACGCGTATCCGGGCAAATGATACCTGGCTGTTGAATGGGAAAAACTGGTTTCAGTACTAATATCTCATAATATGAAGAAACAAATATTTACTCTCGTCATTGTTTTTCTTTTTTCAACAGTTCAGGTTCTTTCACAAGACAAACCAAATAATTTGGTTTTAAAAAGGGTGAATGTGATCCCAATGGATCGCGAAGTTATCCTGGAAAATCAGGCTGTGTTGATCAAAAATGGTGTTATTGCAGAGATCAAACCATTCGATGAGATAGTGATTCCGGAAGGAGTCAAAATAATCGATGCTAAGCATGGATATTTGATACCAGGCCTCACAGATATGCATATGCACTTAATATCTGATGATCGTATTCCAAAGCATTTTGCTAAGCATGAACTACCCATACCGGTAACCTTTGGGGTTGCCCGTGCTCGTATTCCAATTGGCAGAATAGAGCATTTGGAATTAAAAGAACAAATAGAAGACGGTCAATTGATAGGACCGGAATTACATGTAGCTGGTCATGTGGCAGAATTTATGTTCAATGAACATACAGAGGGAATAAAGGTGTCAACTCAAAATGAAGCAAGAGCAGCAGTACGCCAGTTGAAGCGGGAGGGATATGAATCAATAAAGATTACATTTGTTTTCTCTGAAGAACTATTTAATGCGATTACAGATGAGGCAAAAAAAGTAGGCTTGCAGGTCTTTGGTCATGTTCCTGAAGAAGTTGGAATTCGTAAGGCGATAGCTTCAGGGTATCATATTGAACATCTGGACCAATACTTTGAGGATATGTTGCCCGACAGTATCGAACTGCGCAGTGTATCAGGAATAGGTTTGGTCAGAAATCAAGGGTATTTAGATTTCTTAACACAAAAGAAGATGTCAAACCTTGCACAGCTAACAGCTAAGGCAAAAGTATGGAATACGCCAACCAATGCATTCTTCATTCGTGCTTTTGGGCTTGGATTCGATAATGCAGAGTATTGGGATAATCCCGGATATCGCTTCTTACCACCCGATGTAATTGATGAACTCATACCTCAATTCTATTGGGAGAATCCACCCGATGAGACAGAAAGAAACTTATTTATTAAAAGAAGATTGGAGTTTGTTAAAGCGCTGCATGATGCAGGTGCAGGTTTGTTAGCCGGATCTGATTCTCCTGAGGGTGTTCTGTTATATGGGTACGGATTACACTATGAATTGCAGCGTTTTGTTGAGGCCGGCTTAACCCCATTTGAAGCATTAAAAACAGCAACGGTGAATCCGGCAATATTTATTTCAAAGGCAGGGGAGTTTGGAAGTATTGTACAGGATGCGAAGGCCGACCTGGTTTTACTGGAAAAAAACCCATTGGAAGATATTTCTAATATCCAATCAATTAAAGGGGTAATTCTCAAGGGCACCTGGTTTTCACTTCAAGAGTTACTTCAAATCAGAAAAGCATCTTACGAAAAACTCAGTGAAAGTGCATTGAGAGATTAAAAAACGAACTGTGCATTTTAACCCATAAAAAAATAAAATGCGTTATATACTTTTTATAGCTTCTGCTTCATTTATCATATTAATTACTGTTTATATTTTTGTTCTGGATGATTCTTTTGAACCTAACGTAAATCACAAAAATGAAGGGATAGCTAAACTGGATGATAGCTATTTTTATAATAGATATGGAGATAGTTTACGAGTAAGAAGAGGAAGTTTAGTGGTACCAGAATCAAGAGAAGGCTATTCTGGTAACAAAATTCAACTTCAATTTAAAATAGTAAAGTCAATATCGAAAGATCCGGGTTATCCTATTTTTTTCTTGGCAGGCGGCCCTGGAATTCCTTCAACTGAAGTACTGAATAACGAATACTTTTATCTCTTCACAAAGCTAAGAAAAGATCGAGATATCGTACTTATTGATCAAAGAGGAACAGGTCAATCAATACCTAACTTAAATTGTGAAAATAAGATTAATTTTACAATTGATGAGTCGGAAAATGTCGCATCACTTTATCGACAAGAGTTTCAAACCGCAGTTCAAAACTGTACGAATAAATTTAGAGCAAAGGGAATTCATCTGCCTTCATATAATAGTAAAGAAAGTGCATTTGATATTGACGATTTGAGAAGTGAATTAGGATATTCAAAAATTATCCTTTACGGATATAGCTATGGATCCGAACTGGCGCAGTTTTACATTCGTCATTTCGAAAGATATGTGGAAAGAGCAATTTTTGCCGGCCCACAGGCGCCGGACCATAACCTGAAAATGCCTCAACAGGCCAACATACAATATAAAAAGCTGGATAGTTTAGCACAATCAGATCGAAGATACACTCAAAATATTCCCGGTTTAATCGAGATGATAAAAGAGGTTAAATCGCGATTAAATGAATCTCCCGTCCAAATCAAGATTCAACTAATGGATGCGATTGATGAGTCAGATGGATTCCTGGCAACCACTCTTTTTAAAGCTTTTTCATACTTTAAGCCTCACTGGAATGTGGTATTATCAAGTGAGTATTTAGAACTCATGAACTCTGATATGTTGGGTAGTGACTACTGGAATAGAAGATTACCGTCTGTTTATTGGAAGCTTTATAATGAAGATTATACCGATATAGGTAATCGCATACGAAACTTCGCTAAGAATAGTCCTCAGAACGCACTTTTTTTTGCTACATCGTGTGCCACTGGATTTGATGATAAAGATCTAAAAAAACTTAGGCAGCAGGAACCAGGATCAGTTGTTGGTGAGTTCGCACTGACATTTTTTAGGAGTAAGTCCCTATGCAATGCATTGCAGTTACCAAAAATAGATGGTCTTAATGAACCTGTCTTCTCTGAGATACCTCTCTTACTAATTGGAGGTACCCTTGATGGTAGAACACCATTACCTAATTTAAACACCATATCGGAAAGGTTTCCGAACTCGTATAAAGCTGTAGTTATCAATGCTGGCCACTATCGCTTATTAAACAATAAGATATATGGAATTTTGGATAAGTTTGTGAATAGCGAAAATATTAGCAACACAAAAATTCCAATTGATATTGATATACTTAGTCCAGTTGGATATAAATATTCCTTAGTTGACATTTTATATGAGAAAGCCATCAATGAAACAGTGGACGATGCGTTTTCTTTTTATACGGATAAAATCTATGAGTCAAATCACAGTAATGAATATCTGTGGGACACTAGAGAACGAACCCTATTAGTTTTGGGCAATCGTTTTATAAATGAGGAGAGATATAATATTGCCATCCAAACATTTAAGAGAAGCATGCTACTGCACCCTGATTACCATTTATTTTATCGCAGCTTATCGGAAGTTTATCTACAAAAAGGGAAGAAAGATAGCTCAAAAGTGTATGCTCATAAAGCGATAAGATTTAACTACTTTGACGTTCGGGCTCATCAATTATCAAATATGGCAAACCATTAATTAATTGATAAAAATACAAAAATGTCAATGGTAGATATTTATAGTTTGACATTTAAAAAATACAATCAGGCATTTACTTTGCATTATTTAACTTTAGAAAAGTGTAATGAATTATATAAAGGTTTTTATTAAATATTTAGTGCTCTCTATCACACTTATGTCTTTAATACTGTGTGTTGTCTTGGCTTATTTAGCCTTTGTACCCCCCAAATCCTTTAAACCTGAATCACGTCAATTCAATGATCATTCTATCTATGAACTTGAAAAGAAAACAGGATGGTATACCCTTGAGGACGGGACGAAGCTGCTCATAACCTGGGGTGCTTATGGCGGCCTTATAGCTGTCGATTTCGTTAATCATGAAATTAAAGAATGGATGCCGGTTTCAGAGGATGAGTTTTTTTGGCAAAAAGGTGATGACAGGATAACGATCAATTTTACTTCCTCAAATAAAGAAGGAAGGCGGTTTACCTGGATAGCCGATGAAAGATCAAAGCAAATAGCGAAAATGGATAGCAATCAACCCTATGGTCAGCAAGAAGTAACATTCTATAATAATAATGTAAAGCTTAGCGGAACTTTATTAATACCCAAAAACTCACCAGTTCAAAACGCAGCGGTTTTTATCCATGGGTCCGGAGTAAGTGACCGTAATAATTATTGGTACCTTTATCAGGCAAATTATCTGGCACAAAATAATATAATGGTTCTGTTGCCCGATAAACGAGGTAGCGGTTCATCATCTGGATTCTGGCATACCTCAAGCATGCAAGATTTTGCTTTGGATGCAATAGCAGGTGCCAAATATATATTAAATCATTATCCGGAGGATGTCCGGAGTATAGGTTTTGTTGGATTTAGTCAGGGAGGCGTAATTGCTCCTCTTGCAGGTTCAATGTATAGTGAAACAGATTTTATTGTTGATGTGGTAGGTAGTACGGTGACATTTAATCAACAACTCAAATTTGAGATTTATAATGATGCTGTTTCTAAAGGTGTTCCTGAGATTTTTGCTAAAATTATTACCCCTGCATTTGTACGAAGAGCAAAGAACAGACGGCCGATATGGTGGAAAAAAAACGGCAGCTATTCTCCGCTTACCTATTTACAAAACACCGATGTTCCTTCTTTAATTGTTTTTGGACTACAGGATAAAAACGCCCCGGTAAAAGCAAGCCTGAAAAATCTACAATCGATAGTTAATAAAAACATTACTATTGAGGTATTCGAAGATTCCGGACATGCTTTAAAGGACCCTTCAACCGGGTGGATACGGCATGATTACTTACAAATGCTGATGGAGTGGATCCAAAAAAGGTGACCTGAAATTTTTTGGTAATAAGTTTTAAAAATTTTTCTTAGATAAATTACTAAAGAGAACAAAGATGGTAGTACATTATTTAAGATATGCTATTTCATTTTTTAACAACAACTGCAACTATCAGTATGGCTATAGAAAATATTAAATACAGAACAACTACACCCATCTGAACAAAAAATGCTCCGATTCCTCCCTGGTCTCCGGCATAAAAGGCCAAATAAAGAGAAAAGCCGGTCCCTGAAAAAATTAAGAGCCCGCTCCCGGCCACATAAACTTTTCGGAGCTTAGGTCGCAATAGCTTTGAGAAAGGAAGGGATATCAGGTACAGAAATATCGGAGCGGATAATAGTAATAGGCCAAACATTATAACAGAAATTTATTTAGATTTGACTTCAGCTGGAACCTGAAGCAATTTTCAGCAATTTGGGCGCCAGATTAAAATGCCCGGCCCGGGCACCCTGGTTCATCAAAACAGCAACGGTAATCCCGGTTTCCGGGTCGTATATAATCAGGCTGCTGCCAAAAGGTGAGCCTCCGCTGTGTCCCCACTGTTCTCTTCCAAGGAAGTTGTATTTGCGAATGCCTAAACCCGCCCCGGATTCGCCGGGTATGTTCCCTGCTGCCGGTACGAACTCCAGCATTTCGGCTCTCATTTTCTCACTGATGATGCTGCCGGTAAATAACTCTTTTCCCCAGCGGGCTACACTCTGTGCATTAGCAAACAATCCGAAAGCATAACTGCCGGTGCTTATAACGGACATTTCCTTAAGTGGCTCTATTGTATTTGTTGTAGCCCGCGTCAAGTGCCAGGCGGTGGCAACCGGGGAAGTAGCTGTTTCATGTCCGGGAAGAAAAATCTGTTTAAGACCAAGAGGTTCCCAAAGCCTTTTGCGGTATCTGTTTACCAGTGGTTTTCCGGAAACAGCTTCAGCAATCAATCCCAGTAACACAAATGAGGTATTGGTGTACTGTGTTTTCGTGCCAGGTTCAAATGCGGGAGGACCAACATACTCCATCAATTCCTGGGCGCTGAACACATGGGTTTTGTCCTGATTGGCTTTGGTCCACAGCCCCTGGTGATTGGTATAATTCTCGAGGCCATTTGTGTGGTTCAGCAGTTGTCGAATGGTAATTTCGGGATTAATATTTTCCATCTCCGGAAGCCATTTTGAAACCGGATCTTCGAGCGAAAGGCGCCCCTCATCGGCAAGCTGAAGGATGATGGCACCGGTCATGGTTTTGGTAATGCTGGCAATCCAGATGAGGTGCCCGGTTTCAAGGGATGAACCGGGCTTCTCGGTACCGGCACTTTTCACCCACTCTGTTCCATCCTCGAAAATAATGGCGGCACTTACACCGTAATGAAAGTCTGGTGTTACCCATTCCTCTAAAGCGAGTTCAAGCGCGGATGAAATTCCATCGCCGGCAGCTGAGGATACCTGGGCATGAACCAGGGTATTATTATCACAAGAGATAAGAAGAAGAAAAAGTATGTATGTTAATCGCTTGTATTGCATAAATTACCATAGGATTAATTATTTGCGGTTTTTTGAGATTCTATTGCTGGACTAATAAAAATCATGAGCACTTCAGCCGGGTGACTTGTATTTGGATTTCGGTATGACCGGTGCAATTCGCGGTATTTTTCATGGAAAATTTCTCCGTTGGAGTAGGTTTTAGGAATATTATTTTCCATAACCATTTCAACAGACCCCTTCAGTACATAACCAAATATGTCGCCCTGGTGGCGGTGTGCAACTTCATTATCAAAACCAGCTGGAAGGATCATTTTAAACCCCACAAATTTAACATCGTTAAGCAGAGGAGTGCTCAATGATGTTTGTTCAACAGGTATAATTTGAGGAAGATCGTTTTGAGCAATTGAAAGGCCCGGAAATGAGAGCAGTAAGCAGAAAGCAATACCGGCCGCCGAATATCTGAATTTTTTCATATAACTGTGCCTGTGAATTTTAACAATTGAAATTTACAACTGTTGATTTCAGTGAATGACTTTCCTCAAGTAACGGTCAATAGATAGGTTGAAAACCCATATGTACACAATGAGAATGGAATAGAGGTTTATTTAAATGGTATAAACAGATGATTAGAAGATTAAAAGCACTTTTCTTGACCCATAAAGAACCGTGTATTATTTCTCAAAGAATAATTTCCACTCCCCTGTTATTCGCTTTGGTTCCAAATTGATTAAAGAGTGATTGGACAGAAAGTATTTTAAGTCCGGTAATATTCATTCTAAAAATCCTTGCTATGTTATTTTTTAAAACCTTACTTAAGATAGTTTTCGTTTTTATTTTTATTTCCTGCTCATCCGATTCCGTAAGTACATCGGAAAACCCGGAACCAAATCCAATTCTGCAACGTATTGAGATTTCTTCCTCGAACGGGGACCGTTTGGATATTGGAGAAAGCACAACATTAACTGTTTCGGGATTTGATCAGTCCGATGTTCCTATCGGGATAGAAGACCCCATAGATTGGTCTGTCAATAACGTTAATGTATCAGTGGACGAAAATGGAGTTGTGACCGGTTTATCAGTTGGGGATTCAGAGATTACCGCAGCAGTAAGTGGTGTGGATTCTGTGTTTGAAATAAAGGTGTGGGACAGTTCTGCACCCCGAACCGAAATTTATGTGAGTGATGCCGGTAATTTCGACAGTGGCCCATGGCAAATTCTCAAATTTGATGAAAATGGGAAAAATGCAGAAGTATTTATTGACGATAACCTGGCCTGGCCGCAAGATATCCTATTTTTTGAAGAGCAAGAGGTGGTGTTGATTTCAAACCTGAACAGTGGAAGAATAAATCGCCACGATGCCAATACCGGTGAGTTTATTGATACTTTCACAAGCGGAATCAGTGGGCCAACCCGCATGAAAATTGGTCCGGATAATTTGCTGTACGTTTTGCAATGGAGCGGCGATGGGCTGGTTCAGCGATATGAACTGGATGGCACTTTTGTAGATAATTTTACGAGTACGGGAATTGCCCAAAGCATTGGAATAGATTGGGATGCTGAGGGTAATTTGTATGTGTCATCATTCAATGGTAAAACCGTGCGAAAATTCGATCAGGAGGGTAACAGTGTAAGCGTATTCAGAGGTCTGGAAGGGCCAACGAATGTATTTGTCCGCGGAAATGGAGAAATACTGGTTAATGACTGGAGGGGAGGAGTCATAAAGCGTTATAATTCTGAGGGTCAATTCATAGATGATTTTATCACCGGGTTAAGTCAGCCGGAAGGTATAGCGCTTTTAAACGGGAATTTTTTAATAGGAAATGGTGGAACCGGTGCAGTTAAAATGTATAATTCTTCCGGAGGCTTTATAGAGGATTTCATACCCTCCGGTACGGCAGATCTTATGACTCCTAACGCAGTGACCGTAAGATTGGTTAATTAACAGATATTGAATTATTTTGTTTGTTAATGAACTAAAAACTTTAGCAAAACTTAACTGAAGTAGTAAGGTATTTTGGTTAACAGCTATGTATTATTCCGATAATGCATTATTCTTTATATAAAAAGTGAGAATCGATAAAAAAACATACCCTTCTTTTAAAACAATAATACAGATTTTTCTGTTTTGGAGTCTTGTTGCCATATTCTTCGTGGTTCAGAATTACGTTCAGGCCATTGCCAATGACCGGCCATTTCCAATTGCAGGATACTCAATTCATCAATTAAGCAATTTTTGGCTTTGGGCGTTCTTTACCCCAATAGTTTTAAAGTTTGTGGATTATACAAAGGAAGGAAATTCACGAATTAAGAAGGCGGCCTGGTTTTTATTGTCTGGGACGATACTATCCATACTTCACAGTTTTGTTTTTAACCTGATAAGTATAGAGCTAAGATACACCATATTGGAAATCGAACAGCTAAAAGGATATTTAACTTTTCAGGGGCTTTTGCCCATAGCAGTTTCAGGATTTTTCAGCAGTTTTTTAACATTTATATTATTAACTGGTGCCATTTATGCATGGCGATTAACAATTAAGAACAGAGAACAAGAAGCCTTAAACGCCCGTCTGGAAGCGAACCTCAATCAAACCCGGTTACAGGCTTTAAAGGGGCAGTTACATCCTCATTTTTTGTTTAACACGCTGAATAGTATTTCCAGTCTGACAGAGATTAACCCTTCACTTGCCCGTAAAATGATCAGTAAATTGAGCGGATTGCTCCGTTACAGTCTGGATCACACCAACAGGCAATTTGCAAGCGTGAGAGAGGAAATCGAAGTGACCAGGAAATACCTGGAAATTGAACAGATTCGCTTTGGTGACCGGTTAACAGTCAGTTTTGATATCGATTCAGACATTGAATCAGCGAAAATACCTTTTTTGTTGCTACAGCCCCTGGTTGAAAATTCTATTATTCATGGCATCTCACCGCATAGAAAAAAAGGATTAATAGAAATAAGCTGTACCCGGCAGGATGATTATATTAATATTTCTATTTCCGATAACGGCAAAACACCGGAAAAACTGGATGATTCTTTGTTTGAGGAAGGCATGGGACTTTCGCTGACCAAAAAAAGATTAAACGAGCTTTTCAGCAACAACTTTGACATGAAACTTGAAAAAAATGTCAAAGGAGGGCTGACAATCCAATTGTTACTTCCATTCGAGATATTCAGGGATCCTGAAAAAAGATCGAATCCGATTGAAGTGATAGAAACGGAAATTCAGGCATGAACAAAATCACAAACTCAAAAAATATTTCAGTTTTTATTATTGACGATGAGCCGTTGGCAAGAAAACGCATTGAACAACTGCTTAAAGAATTTGATTTTGTTATTATTAAACGCTCATTGGACGATCCTGTCGTGGCAGTCGAAAAAGTGAATGAAGAACAGCCTGACTTACTATTTCTGGATATTCAAATGCCCGAATTAAATGGGTTCCAGTTTATAGAAAAATTGTCCAGGCCCTGGCCGTTGATCATTTTTACGACAGCGTATGACGAATATGCCCTTGAAGCATTTCGGGTGAATGCCGTTGATTATCTCCTAAAACCCATCGATGAAGAACAGTTTGGGGAAGCCCTGCATCGTGTCCGGGAATTGAGGGAACGAAAAGAAAAAAAAGAGTTTCATCAGCGAATAGAATCGCTTCTATCTCATGTAGATGAACAGAAATCAGGTAAATCGTATCGCTCCAGAATACCCATCAAAAGATCGGATAAAATCTACTTTATTAAAGATGATGATATTCTTTGGGTGCAGGCTTCCGGCAAATATGTGGAGGTGAAACATGATGATAAGAAGCACCTGCTGCGGTCTTTACTTTCGGAATTCGGGGAAACCCTGAACCCGGAAAAATTTATCCGGATTCACAGGTCGGTAATTATTAACATTGATCAAATCAAGCAAATTAATCCGTGGTTCAGGGGAGAATACCAGGTGGAAATGAAAGATGGGGAGACTTTCACAACCGGGAAATCCTACCGGGATGAGCTGAAACGCTTAATCGATTAATTGCGAATCGCTTTCATGTTGAAGATTACTTTGATCTCATCACCAATCAAGCTGTCCATGGGTGAATCAAAATCTAATTCCAATTCGGATCTGCTTAAAGAGAACTTTCCATTCAGGTTAATAATTGATTGGTCGTTTGAAGAGAGCCCGACTATCAAGGGTACAGTTAAGCGATGTGATTTACCCATTATTTTTACAGTACAATCAGCTTGATAATCAGTATCAAATTTTTTTATAGATTCTAAATTTACCGTTATAAAAGGATTCTTTTCTGCCTGGAAAAAACTGTCTGATCTTAGACTTTTATCCCGCAACTGGTTTTCAGTATCAATGCTTTCTACAAAAATTATAAGAGTCCCGGACAGTGAATCAAATAACGAGGCGTTGTCTGGTTTTGATAGTATCCCTTCAAATTTCTGAAATGATCCATGTACTTCCAAAAATCCCATGTGCAGTGCAGTAAATTTGATAGAAGATAATGATGGAGATATTTGATATGCAATTTGTTTTTGTGACTGAACAAATTCAACATTAAATAGAAACAACAGGAGCCCTGTCAGAATTCCCGTTGTGAGGTTATTGTAAAAATGATTGTTTATTTGCTTATATCGGTTATTCCTGTATAGCCAGTGCATTGATTTCAATTTTTACATCATTACCGATAAAATTTCCTCCGCCAGGTAACTTCCGGTCGAAGGGAATACCGTAATCCAATCTGTTGATGGTCAGCTCACCTTTAATAGCAACAGCTATTAACCCGGTTGGGTCTTTTCGCGGACCGGTAATTGATACTGGCAATAGTACATTTTTGGTAACGCCACGGATTGTAAGTTCACCTTCTGCAATCCAATTATTACCTGAAGGTTTAAGTGATTTGCTTATAAATGTAATTACAGGAAATTCAGCCGTATGTAAAAAATTCTGGCTTTTTACGGCGTTGTCTCTCAGCTGATTTCCACTTTCGAGACTGGACGTTTTGATAATTATATCGGTTTTTGTCTCTGAAAGATTATCCGGATCCATTGTAATAGTTCCGGTAACATCCCGAAATGTACTTACCACATCCAGCATATCGAAGCGCTTCACTTCGAATGTGACAAAGGTGTGGCCGGGATCAACTATGAATTTATTGACCTCAATATCATCAACAGAATTCTGCTGGCAAAACATTATAAGTACCAAGATTATAAAGATCTTCATTATTGACCTTACTTAATTTTGAATTTTAATTTTGTATGTAAAAAACAAAAAAGTCATTGTACGATCGACAATATTGGAATAAATGTGTCAAACAGGGGAGTAGAAATGCTTAAACAGAAATTGAGATTCCAAAAGCATGAATATTACTATTCATTTTGAACAATTAATAAACATGTTCATTCCCCAAAATTCTTTATTCATTCCTTATTAATGGGTTCTGGTATTCAGGCGAATATATTTCTTGAAATCATAATTTCATGAATCTTCATAATAATCTCTATCAAATGATTTATTTGAAAGCATGAAATTAAAACAAGATCAAATCAAATAAACAGTAGTATAATGAATATGAAGAAAGTGATATTAATGCTATTTGTGTCAATCTCATTTACAAATATGAATGCATTTGCACAAAATGGCACAATAAGCGGAACGGTAATAGATGCGCAATCCGGAAATCCTCTTCCGGGTGCCACTGTATTAATCAATCGTCTTAATAAAGGTACTGCCACAGACGTTGATGGTAATTATACGATCAGCGGAATTAATCCCGGAGAATATACGATAGTATTTCGTTTTATAGGTTATTCACCATTAGAAGAAACGATTACGATTGAAGCGGGAATAAATGTTTTTGACGTAGAGCTTGGTAAAGATTTTATAGGCCTTGATGAACTGGTAGTCACCGGAGTTGGCACTGCAACTTCGCAAAAAAAGGTAGCTATCGATGTAGCAACTGTTAGTGAAGAAAGATTGTCGAAAGTTCCGGCCTATGATATATCAAGTGCCCTGACGGGTAAAATTGCCGGTGCCTCAATCGTTAATACAGGCGCCCCGGGCGGGGCAAGTGTTATTACCCTAAGAGGAATTAACACATTAGGTAATTCTCGCCCTCTCATCATGATTGATGGTGTTCAGGTTAACTCTGACGTATCCTCAAGCAGCGGTGGTTTAGATAATATTGACAGGTTGAGTGATATTGATTTAAGTCAGGTCGAAAGAGTCGAAGTAATAAAAGGAGCTGCAGCCGCTACATTGTTCGGTGCTCAGGGGGCAAACGGGGTGATACAGATATTCACAAAAAAAGGGCGGGCAGGGCAGTTGGATGTTTCTCTGAACAGTTCAATTTCTCTGGACCTGTTAAATAGTAGTAATATTCCGGAACAGCCGGTTGATTTTCACAATCTACCAGTTGATGCAAATGGTAATGTAATTGGCGTCAATTTTGATGAAAGGAACGGAGTCTGGACTGTTCCGAATGAAGTTAATAATGGCGTAAGAAACAAGCCCTACACCGGATGGGTTGACCCTGAATCCGGTGAAGTCATACCGTTTAACGTACAGAGGGATCGTATTGAGGAGTATTTCGAAACAGTTGCAACACAACGCTACGGATTAACAATATCCGGTGGTGGCGACGAAACAACCTATTTGATTTCCGGAAACTTCCTTGACCAAACCGGAATTGAGCCGGAAACAGGATTTGATAGAGTTTCAGTGCGTCTGAATACGGATACTAACATAATGGAAAATATGAAGTTGAGTTTTAGGACTTCTTTTTCAAACAGCGAACGAGAAGGAGTGTCCGAAAGTGGTGATAACATAGAATCGGGTTTAAGTAATCTACTTCAGACAAAACCTTTCATCGATGTATTTAGCGTCAATTCGCTCGGAATACCAGCACCAAAATTCCAGGCAGGCTCAGTTTCAACAAACCCTTTCTTCCAAAAAGAGTTTACTGACTTTAGCGATGCAACGAACAGGTTTATTGGCAGTACAAACTTCAATTACAGGCCTTCACGGTTTATAGAATTTGATTATACAATAGGAGTTGATTGGTTTTCAAGAGAAAGAGAAAGGTTACAAAATAATGTTCAGGGATTTGAAGATCCAGATACCTCTGAAGAAGAAGTTGTCATTTTAAATGATGATGGATTCTTTTCACGGCGGTCAGATACCAACTGGCAGTTCAATTCTTTAGCAAATGTTTTCCTGAGAACTGATTTCCGGGGCGATTTTGGAATTGACTTCCCTCTTCAAACAACAACCCAGGCTACATTTGACTGGAGGCGAAGCGATTTTGAAAGAACAGATGCCACTGGTGACGGACTACCATTTGGCCTTGGATTGGAAACCATAGATGCAGGAAATACTGAACTTGCCGATGAATTCCGTTCAACATTTGTAACGTTTGGATTCTTAATTAATCAAAAATTTGATTTTGATGATTTCGGTGGTTTCTCGGTAGGTTTTCGCGCAGATAAATCTTCTGCATTTGGACAGGCAGCAGATTTTGAGTTCTTCCCAAGAGCTGATGCGTATCTTAGAATCTCGGACCTTAATTTTTGGGGTAACTTAGTTGATACTTTTAATGAATTTAAATTACGGGTCGCATACGGAGAGGCAGGTATTCAGCCTGGACCATTTGACAGGTTTATTACATTAAATGCAGGTTCCATTGGCAGCAATTCCGTATTTAATTCTTCAGCCGTTCTGAGTAATCCTCAGCTCCAGGTTGAACAATCAGAAGAATTTGAGTTTGGAGCGGATCTTGGCTTTAGACTTGGTGACGACTGGTTTCAAAGCTTAGGCTTCTCTGCTACGTACTGGGACAGAGAAACTAATGGTTCCATTGAGCAAGTTGATATTGCTCCTTCAAGCGGAGCTTTGGTACTGCTTAGTAATGCGGTTGGATTAAGTTCTGATGGATTTGATGCGAACATTAATTCTTTAGTTCACTTTGATCAAAATTGGGACTGGAGAACAAGCATTCAATTTGCAACATCCGAAACCATCGTCGATAATATCTCCAATAATGAAGATTTAATTTTTACTCCGACAAACGGGTTTGATTATTTATTCCGGGAAGGCGAAAATTTCGGCGTGTTTTTTGGACGTAAACCTTTGGAATCAGTTGATGAAATAGACCCTGAAACCGGAGAGAGATTTATTCCTGAAGATCAGGCAGATAATTTTGTTATTGTTGATGGCGCTGTTGTAAACAAATTCACAAAAAATCATAGGTTTAGAAATCAAAAGGAGATAATTGGTGACCCGACTCCTGATTTCACACTCTCTTGGCGAAATGACTTTACAGTTAAAAAGAATTGGGACATTAGTTTCCAATTTGACTGGGTTCAGGGCGGAGATATTTTCAATGCTACAAAGTGGTGGATGTTTCAGCGAAATAACCATGCAGAGTTTCAGGAAAGAGTTCTTATCGACGGCGGTGAAAGTATAGGCGAACCTTTATTCGACTCATTTGGTAATCCCACAAGTTCTATTTCAACTGTTGATGGCAGTGAAGCACAGGCATGGGAAAGCTTTCATGAATCAAAAGTTAATGATGCGACCCCGTTTTTTGTTGAGGATGGTTCTCATATAAAACTGAGAGAATTATCAGTTGCATATGATTTCGTTGATCTACTTGGATTGGATGACATAAGAAGATTGAGACTTGCAGTTACAGGGCGTAACCTGTTTACCTTTACAGATTATTCCGGGTTTGATCCTGAAGTATCAGGACAGGGAACCGATACAAGATTCAGGGGCCTGGATATCTTTACTTTCCCAAATTTCAGAAACCTGACATTTACTGCAACACTCGATTTCTGAAAGGTTAATTCAAACAAATTTTAATTATTTAAATAACAAATATGATGTTAAATACTCTAAAAAAAACAGCAATAGCATCACTACTGCTATTGCTTATAACCACTGCGTGTGAAGATGGATTGGATGTCAGTAATCCAAATGAACCAACACCTGAAGTTTTAAATACTGAACAAGGTGTTCAGCGACAAGCCCTTGGTTTATATAACAATGGCGGCGGGTGGACCGAATGGGTCATTTGGATGTTACTTGAAGGTATGGGCGATAACGTTGTGCAGCCGTGGGGAAACTTTGATTGGGGTAATTTCGTGCTTCCAATCGAAGAAATATCATTTAGTGATGGTGAAACAATTGCGGTTTCAGCTCTTCGCGGAGCAGGAAGAACCCAGGAAGAATCGATCGATTTTGTAAATGACAGAAATGTATCACAAGGTTCCATTGATCAAACGTGGATTGTTGCCTATGCGCAAATAAACGATGCCAATTTACTGCTGCAGGCACTGGATGAAGGTGTAAGCTTTGTAGGTGATGCTGCAGCTAAAGAGTCTGCTTACAGGTCGTGGGCAAACTACTGGAAGGCATTTTCATATATGCAGGTTGCACTTCTCTACGAGGGTGGGTTAATTGTTGACACCCCCGGTCAGACAAATGAAAATTTCGTTGATAACAGTGAACTCATTGCAGAATCTAACAGGCTGTTTGATTTAGCCCTGTCGGGAGCAGATAATTTAGGTACAATTTCAAGTACTGTTACGCCTGACTTTTTCCCCACAAATGTCAGCTTAACATCATATCGACAAGCTATCAATACTCTGAAAGCAAGAAACATCTTGCTAAGTAAAAGACGGGCAGATGTTACCAACCAGGAGTGGCAGGAAATCTTAACTCTGACACAAAATGGACTGGAATCAAATGATGGCACGATGTTAATAGATAGTGATGAAACTACTTTTCTGTCTGCAATTACCGGAAGATGGCGCCTGGCAACCAATGTGTGGCACAGGGTTTCTCCAAGAGTAATCCAGGTAATGGTTGAAAATGATGACAACAGGCTCGACTTTTTCCAATTTGCTGATGCAGGTGGGTTTTTTGATAATAATACAATTACTCAACATGTCAATGCACCCTGGATTACTTTAGATGGAAGTCCATATGCGTCAACAAGTCCCGGAACTCCGCAATACTTCGTGTCAGCTGAAGAGAATATGCTGATGCAGGCTGAAGCCCAGCTGGCACTTGGAGATCCCGCAGCTGCAGGAGCACTTATTGACGCAGTACGCTCAATGCAGGATGCAGGTTTGCCATCCGTTGGGAATGCAACGTTAGAAGATATCCAAAAAGAAAGAAAGGTAGGTCTGTTTATGCGCGGATTAGCTTTCTACGATGCCAGAAGATTTGGGATTATCGATAGCAAAGCTGAAGGCGGAGGTCTTACTGATGTTTGGGTATACCAGGTTGATGATGCGACAGGAGCGGCAAGAAATAATCTTGATGAGGAAGCTGATATATTTTTTAATTTTGTAGATTATTTTCCAATTCCTGATGTAGAGACAGATTTTAATCCTTTACCGGAACAAAATCCGTTCCAATAATCTGAATTTCTTTACTTCTAATTTAAATTCTTACAAATCTAAAAAAGCCTTCTCATCAATGAAGGCTTTTTTATTTGTAATCTATAATTCTAAGTGGCTAATCTTGAATCATAATTTCTTTGGTTTCGAATGAAAATCATAATACAGGCAATAATTTTTACGATCGTTATTTATGCCAATGCCATCAGCCAAAATACGCTTAATGTGGAAGGGTTATTAGGCAGTAATAAAGCGGTATTTTTAAATGGGATTAAAAGCGGTGATTTAAGCGGATGGTTTGTGGATAATGCCAAAGATATCAACAGAGATGGAATTGATGACCTGGTCATAGGAGCAAGATTTGCTTCTCCCAAAAACAGAACTATGGCAGGGCAAACATACACTTTATTTGGCAATAATATTCAAAATGTTGATTTGGAACAACTAGACGAACTGAGATTGGGATTTACCATTGATGGGAAGACAGCTACGTTTAATGGTTATTCTGTTGGAACCGCCGGAGATATTGACAGCGATGGATTTAATGATATACTGATTGGTGCCAGGGACGGAAGACCGTTAGGCCGTGCGTTTTCAGGTGAAGCATATCTAATTTTCGGCAGCAACTTTATTGGGAACAGAGATCCCATAGAAGCATCAGATATTGATTCACCCACCGGAATAACATTTTATGGTGCCGAAGATGGAGATTTTTTGGGGAATGCAGTGAGTCAGGCCGGTGACTTTAACAATGACGGGTTTGATGATTTTTTAATTGCTGCTGTTGAAGCAAAAGATAGTAATAACATTCAAAAAGTGGGAAAAACCTACCTCATCTTTGGGGATAAAAACGTAAGAAATATTGACAGTTTAGATCTTTTAAATTTTAATTCTAAAGTGGGTATAGAGTTTGTTGGAAATAATTTTGGTGACTTAAGCGGATATGCTTTGGGCGGGGGTGGAGATATAAACGGTGATGGTTTTGATGACATTATTATTACTGCTATTGGTGCAAAAAGGAGTGATAATAATCTTCCTTTGGGTGAATGTTATGTTGTATTAGGCAATAACAGACCTTCGGTAACTCCTGTGACACTGAATTCTGATTTTTTAGATGGCAATAGTGGTTTCAAAATAACGGGTATGAATGAAGCTCATAATTTTGGTTTTTCTACAGCAATTTTAGGTGATATTAATAAAGATGGATTGGACGATATTATTATATCAGAAATAGGAACGGCAGCTGTAGATGGTGAAGAAGCTCCACCCTCAGGAGAGGGAATAGGAAAGGCATATATAATCTTTGGGTCCCCTAACTTTTCAAAAGAATTTGATCTGTTATCAATAAATGGTGATAATGGTTTTATCATAAATGGCAAAGATCTGGGGTACTTCACTGGTTGGTCGGTTAGTGATGCCGGTGATGTAAATAATGATGGAACAAGTGATCTGATTATTGGTGCACCAGGAGCAGATCTAAATGGAATTCGTGATGCCGGTGAAGTATATATTGTTTACGGAAGGGATGATTTTGATCAGTTTTTAGATCTGGATAAAATGACAACTGCAGAGGGGCTCACCATAGAAGGTTATGAACAAGATAGTTTCTTTGGCTGGTCAGTAAGTGGCGCCGGGGATACGGATAATGATGGATTTGATGAAGTGATTATTGGTGCACCTTTTGCCAGCCCGGGAAGTAAAAAAAATGCCGGTAGAACCTATGTAATATTTTTAAATAAGGACGAGGGCCTAAAATCTCCAGCCACAGGTGAAGGAATTAGTAACAAGATTATCATATACCCTAATCCTTCTCCAGATAATTATGTAAATCTGACTTTCGAATTAAATAAAACTTCGGATATTGAAATAGATATTTACGATACTTTAGGAAGGAAGATAAGAAAGACTTTAATTTTAAATGAAAAGGGACCGGGAAAATTAAATCAAGTGATACCTGCTAAATCTTTAGCTAACGGTATTTACATAGTAAAAGTTTTAATAAATAATGAAATTAGCATAGGGAAGTTTTTTGTTTTAAAATAGAATTCCTTGTGATTATGGAAAATTTGAATTGATTATACTATTAGCTTTCTATTCAACGGGTATTTTTACCGAAATACTTCTGCATTTTGATGTTATAATTTAGAATAAAATTTTAGTTTAGTATCCGGACTGGATTAACTTCGGAATAAAGTATAGTTGTGTCTCAATAGTCAATTTATATCTTTCTATTAATCATTTGGGATTTAACTCAATTCATAAAAAAATAAAAAGGAGATACCAGCTATGAAAATCATTTTATCCCTCTTCATGCTTTTTTTGTTTTTCACCCAAACCTCATACAGCCAGATCAGCGCCAAACTGATGCAGTATATGGATGTTTCAACCGATCAAATCGCTTTTGTGTATGGTGGTGATATCTGGCTTTCGCCGATAGAGGGCGGACAGGCGGTACGGCTTACATCTTCTCAGGGTGAAGAATCCTGGCCTAAATTTTCTCCTGATGGCACACATATTGCCTATACGGCAAGCTACAATGGCAATGACGATGTCTATGTGATACCGGTTGAGGGCGGAATTCCGCAGCGCGTCACTTATCCATCTTTCAGCGACCGGCTGATTGACTGGCACCCGGACGGCGATCACCTGCTTTTTGCCTCCCGCAGGGAGATGGGTCAACGGGCCGCCAACAAATTTTACCTGGTCGATAGAGACGGCGGCATGCCCGAGCCGCTTGCCATCCCCTATGGCGAGCTGGCCAGTTTTTCTCCGGACGGATCTCAACTGGTCTATATCACAAAAATCACCGAAAACTATCCGTTTAAACGATATAAGGGCGGCCTGACATCCGAACTGATTATTTATGATATGGATAATAAATCCGCCCAAAAAATAACCGAGAACGAAATTAACGACGGCAAACCCGCATGGGCGGGCGACACGATCTATTTTCTGTCAGACCGCGGCGAAGAATTTCGCCTGAATGTATGGGCGTATGATCTAACCACTGAAGAGTTCAGCCAGTTGACTCAATTTGAGGAATTTGACATCTCCTACCTTTCTGCCGGACCAGGGGAACTGGTTTTTGAAGTGGGCGGTAATCTCTACCTGATGGACCTGGAAACCCATGATTACCGGCAGGTCGAAATACAGGTCGTGAGTGATTTGTCTAACGAAATGCCGCGGACAGTAGATGTGAGCAATCGCATTTCCAATGGAGCCGCATCACCCGGCAGCAAGCGCGTAATTTTCGAGGCCAGGGGCGAGCTTTTTAATGTTCCCGTTAAAGAGGGGTTTATTGAAAACATCACGCAATCGAGCGGCGCTTTCGATAGAAACCCTGCATGGTCACCCGATGGTTCCAAAATAGCCTATTGGAGTGATATGGATGGCGAATACAATATCTACCTGTATGAACCCGGAAGCGGAACACAAGCCCGGAAACTGACCGGCAGAAGCGAAGGATACGGCTATACACTCTATTGGTCACCCGACAGCCGCCACATCGCCTTTATCGATGAAACCAATACCATCTATCTTGCTGATGCTGAAAACGGGATATTGACGGAAATCGGAAATACTGTGTGGCACATTGGTCACCCGGCCAAAAACAGCTACCCGATCAGCTGGTCGCCCGACTCCCGCTGGGTTTCGTTTACCCAAGGCCTTGAAAACAGCCATTCGGCAGTGATGCTGTATGATACGGAAGAAGATGAACTGCACCAGGCGTCCAGCGGGTTTTATTCTGATTCAAACCCTGTATTCAGCACGGATGGAAAATATCTTTTCTATACCACAAACCGGAATTTTGATGCCGAATACTCCGACCTCGATGATACCTGGATTTATCCCAACAGCACGGAGATTGCATCTGTGAGCCTGGCCGGGGATACGCCTTCACTGCTTGCACCCAAAAATGATGCGGTTTCGTCTGACGTTGGAAACGGAGAAGCTAAACAGGAAAACGAGGATAAACCGGATGATAATACCGAAGAGAAAAGTGCGCCGGAAACGGTTATTGATTTTGATGGGTTTGAAAGCCGGATTACAATCCTGCCACCTGATGCGGGAAATATAGGCCAGATCATGTCATTTGAAGGGAATGTTGTTTACCTGCGCTATCCAAATACCGGGACTGACGGTGGCCCGCCGGCTCTGATGGGTTACGATTTTGAGAAAAGGGAAGAGATCACCATCATGGAAGGTGTGAGCAATGCCATTCAGACAGCCGATGGAAAAGCGATCCTGGTATCGAGCGGCGGAAAATACGGGATTATTAAACCAGAGCCCGGCCAGAAAATTGAAGAACCGATTCAGACGGACGGCCTGGAGATGGACCTGGTTCCGAAAGCTGAATGGCGCCAAATATTCAACGATACATGGCGGCGATACAGGGACTTCTTCTACGATCCGAATATGCAGCAGGTGGACTGGGATGAAATGAAAGAGCGCTACGGTGCCCTGATCGAAGATGCCCGCACCCGCTGGGATGTGGGTAATATACAGTCCAATATGCAGGCCGAATTGAGCGCCGGACACACCTACACGTTTGGCGGCGACACCGAAGACGTTGAATTCCGCGGCACCGGTTACCTGGGAATCGACTGGGAACTGGAAGGCGATCAGTACCGCATCAGGCGTATTGTGCGTCCCGCTTCCTGGGATACGCAGGTGCGCTCTCCATTCGACAGGCCCGGTGTTTCTGTTGAAGCCGGCGACTATATCCACTCGGTAAACGGTATGCTGCTCGACACAGAGAAAGATCCGTACGCGGCGTTTGACGGCCTGGACGGCAAAACCGTCTCCCTGATGATCAGTGACGATGGCAATCGTGAAAATGCAGAAGAGGTGATCGTGAAAACGCTGACGCAGGGCGAAGAATCACAGCTTCGCTACCTGGAGTGGATAGAGAACAACAGGAAGATGGTGGATGAACTTTCGGACGGCCAGCTTGGCTATGTCTACATGTCGAATACTTCAGCACAGGGACAGCGTGAACTGGTTCGCATGTACTACGGGCAGCTACACAAAAAAGGGTTCATCATTGACGAGCGCTTTAACGACGGCGGTCAGTTAGCCGACCGGTTTCTTGAGCTTTTGCAGCGTCCGGTTGTCTACAACCTTCACTGGCGGCACGGCCGCGATCACACCTGGCCAATTAAGACCAATACCGGTCCTAAGGGAATGCTGATCAACGGCTGGGCAGGATCGGGCGGAGACGGTCTGCCGTGGGCGTTCCAGGAACTGGAAGCCGGACCGATCGTGGGCGAACGCACTCTCGGAATCCTTGTCGGACCTGCAACCGGACATCAGCTCATTGATGGTGGCGGAATCACGGTTCCCGGGGCAAGACTATACGATAACGACGGACACTGGTTCTGGGAAGGCGAAGGTGTACGCCCCGATATTGAAGTCTGGGACGATCCGAATGCCCTGATGGATGGCCGTGACCCTCAGATTGAACGGGTTGTCCGCGAAGTTCTGGACATGATGGATGACTACAAAATTGAAATGACACCGGCGCCGCCGTACGAAGACAGGACAGCGGAAGGTTTGAAGAATGATGAATAGAGAAAATTCTGGCAAAGGACTGGCAAAGGATGAGTGATTGCCAATAAACAGCGTCATCGGATGAGTGTACTTATAATCACATAAATAAGTTAATCAAAAGGCTCATCCGATGACTCTTCTCTGCCTTTTGTTTTAAAAGCTTGTTACCATTTTTTTAACAAAAACCCGGTTTCAGCAAGATCAAAATTTTACATATAAAAAACCCCGTATGAATACAGGGCCCTGGGATTTATAAACCAGAAGTTAAACAAACATACTATATTCGGGATAGCCTTCTAATCTGCTTGCCGGTATGGTCAAAGAATAAGGTCAACTTCTCATCCTCACGCATCAATTCTATTTCGTACTCGGTCTTAACGGGATTAAAATCGATAATAAATATTTTATTACTTATCATTTCCCAGCCTTCATGAAGATAAGCCGAACAATGTTTTCTGATTAAAAAAGGAATATGCGCATCTATCTTAATGAGTCTCCCTTTTATTAAGTTTCCGTCATCTCCATACGTAGCATCCAGTTCAATATTTTTACCTTTGCCTGTAAGGCTAAATTGTCTGTTTTTGTAACAATCCACCGATAATCCGTCATAGATTACATTCGAGTAATCTTTCAAACTCATTACATTTAAAAAGTTTGAAAAATCTTCTTCTCCTATACTTCTCAATAGTGTTGGCAGTTTATTGGTATCGAAACCTGCAAATTCTGCGCAGTCTATTTTTTGAGCATTTACGGAGAGCGTCAATAAAAATGACATAATCAGTAAGGATACCGTACTTTTTAGTTTATTACATATTAGTTTTTTCATGATAATATTCTCATAAATTAAAGTTAATTGAATCAGTGACTAACCGTAATTTAAAAGAAGAGCGTTTTCCTAAAGATTTTTGAGCGTCTTTTATACCGTTTTTTTGAAATAAATTTCAAAAAATTATAAAACGATTTATTCCAGCAGCAAAAGAGCTATTGGGACAGCTTACTTTAGAAGTAGTGTATACATTTGATTAGAATGTGAATGGATAGGTTGTTCAATAAACTGGTACCTCTAAGCCTATTTTACATGCTGTATTTTCCGAAAATCTGTCGTTCCACAGCTTGATAGCGGGGATTGGTTCGTATCGGATCAAAACCGGGCTGAACTTTCATGTATATCAACCATCCTGCATTAGCTTCTTGGCCTCTTTCAAGCCACAATAATGCATTTTCCACATCATTAATGGAAGTATAAGCTAATGCCAACTGAAGCATTAGAAATGTATTTATGGCCGTAACAGAATTCTTCTCTAAAAAGGTGTTTATCAAATCCAGTACTTTCTGCTTTTGGCCCGTGTGTCCATAGATCTGGGCCAAACCGCTTGGGAAGTTAGATGGATCCTCAAATCCACCACTCATTTTTGAAAATATATCGTAGTGCTCCAAAGCTTTTTGATAATCTTGCTTGTGCATATAAGCTTTGGAAAGCCATCGTTGGGAAGGAGGATAATCAGCATTTAACTGCAGCGCCTTCTTCATTTCCAGGATAGCTTTTTCATAGTCTCTTTGGAACAGGTAAATTTCCCCGAGTCCGTTTTGGTAATGAAAAGAGTTCGGTGCCAAATAAATGGCCCTTTTTTCCGACTCAATAGCTTCTTCAAATCGTCCTAACCGCATCTGCAATTGCGCCAATTCGTGATAGGCGAGGTCATTGAGCGGATTGAACTCGATGGACTTTTTAAATGCCTTTTCAGCGTTTCCCCAATCAAAACTAAATTCACTGAGCATAGCTATTGCCAAATAAGCCAACGACGAATTGGGATTGAGAACGAGTACTTTATTTATAGCCTGCTGTGATTTCTGCCTGTAATTTTCTGAATGTGTAAAAGCGAATCGAAAAGCGTATTCAATGGAAAGGTGGGCATAGGCAGGTGAAAAGGTTGAATCAATGGCAATAGATTGCATGAGAAGAGATAATTCGTCGTCACCCCCCACACTCTTAGCTTGCATAAAGTATTTTAATGCATCGGGATTTACCCGTGGCGTATTTACAGCTAATTCCGGGCCGATATCATAGCCTAAGACAGTATTAACTTCGGTCAGGATATCTTCCGCAAGCTCTTTTTGTAGAGATAAAAATTCCCCCAGGTATCTATCATAGGTTTTGGTCCAGATATATTCACTGGTTCTGGCGTCTATTAATTGAATATTAATGCGAACCTGATCACCCGAAGTCAGTACGGATCCTTCAATAAGAAAATCCAGATCAAGTTCTTGAACCATCCGGCTTTGAGAGTATTGATTTATATAAAAGGAGACCGACTTGTGGGAAACCACCTTAAATTTATCGGTTTGAGCCAGGTTGTTGCTAAGGATATCAACCATTCCCAGGTTAAATGCTTCGTCAGTATTTTCGTCAGAAAGATTGCTGAAAGGAAGAACTCCAATAGCTTGCACTTTATCTGAATAACCCGCAGCAAGAAAATTAAAGTCGCTGTACAGTAAAAAAAGTACCACAAATAGCAGGGCCGAAGTAACATAGGGATATTTCAACCGGCCAAAGAGTACTGTAAAACGACTGTACATTCCGGCAGACTGAAGAGGCTTCGGGTTCCCAGTTCCGGTATTTCCCGGCTTTTTTATTTCAGAATCCTGAGATAAATCAGTTTCGTAAAACGACGGTTCAATTCCTTTAGCAGGCACTCTTGCCGGTATCGATGTTGCTGTAGATTCCTGCTGATCAATACTTTGTAAATCTTGATTCACCGATTCGACTATTTGCCCCGGTATACCGATAGATGAATGATAAATATTTTGCGCGGTCAATTTATCCGGCGGCTGACCTATTATTGCCGACAGTAATTCGGTTGTTTGCTCAAGGTCAAATAGAGCCGGTTTAAAATGCTTTACATAGTGTTCCTTTTGATGGGCACTAGCAAATTGTTCTATAGCTGAACCGGCAGTTACCTCCTCATTATTTATCGTACAAAGGAATAGTAGAGAAGCCGATTCATTTCTTTGAAGTTGATAGCTTATCCAGTTAAGGCTTTCCACATCGCAACAATGAAGGTCATCCATTACCAAAAGCATGGGCTTATCAATCGATAGGAAAATCCTGGAAATAGCTTCAAATAACTTGTACTGCTCTTCCGGTTTGTCCACGTGTTCGGGAGGCTTCAGGTGAGGGTAATCTACAAGCAATTCGGGTAAAAGCCGAACTAAATGTGCCTTCCAGATATCGTCCAGTTTATCTATATAGCTGTATAAAGCCGTTTTCTTTAAACAACTGATAATACACCCAAAACCAAGTTTAATAGTGGTAGAATGGCACCTGTTATAAATTACCGGATAACCCTGTCTTTGTATTTTTTCTGCAAACTCACTTGCCAGCCGGGATTTCCCTAGTCCGGATGTTCCTTCAAGGAACAACAGTCTTTGCCCTCCTGAGAGCGTAATTTTCCAGTTATCCTGCAGTGTTGACCACTCTTTATCCCTTGCAATCAGTGGCCATTTTTTTTCAGAATGCGGTAAGGATTCTATTTGATTGTGTTCTTTGAACTCACGATAATTATTTATCAGTTGTTCATACAGATCCAGGGTTTCAGGGGCCGGTTCAATATCTAACTCCTTGCGTAGAATACCGGTGCACCTTTTATATGCCTGCAGAGCATTAGCCCTGTCATTTTGTAATGCATAAAGAGTAATCAGATGTCGCCAGGCAGATTCATTGAAGGGTTCTTCGGTAGTCCACATCTTGGCATATTTTATTCCCTTATCGTATTCCCGATTGCTTTTTGTCAGCTTTACCAATTCTTGCAGCGCATACTGATAATCAAGTTTCAAACGATAGCGGTATTCCTCTATCCATTCTGAATAGCTGTCAGGCAGAAGCTCACCTCCATATAGTAAAACTCCCTCTTTCAGCTTCAATTCCCGTTGCCCGGGATCTTTTAATAGTTTTGCTGCTGCAATCTTTTTTTCAAAGTTATCAACATCACAGGTAAAGGCAGAGTCCTGTTTCCATTTAAGGGAGGTATGCTCTACAATAATAAAGGAATCAAGATCCGGAAGTGCTTTTCGAAGGAGGTGTAAAAGATTTCTGAGATTATTTCTGGCCTGGGATTCGCGGCTTTCCGGCCAGAATGTGAAAGAGAGTCTTTGGCGACTTTGATATTCATCGCGGTGTAAAATCAGCCAGGCAAGTAACTCTTGAAGCCGGCGTGTATTAAGGTCAGAAATTACATTACCTTTATTATAGGTAACTCTAAACATACCTAATAGGGTGATATGTAATTTCTTATCCACTATCCCATGTTATTGATAAATATTTGAGGTGCTAAAAATGTAATGTAGCTTTGAAAAACGGGATTTCCTATTCTATTAAAATAAAGATGGAAGCTATTCTCGCATTCTCTTTAATATTACAACCCGATTCCGGAACGAAAAAATTGAATGATAAACGGCCATTTTCCTCATTTCTTACAAATCCTTCGTTGCTGAGGATACCCGCTTTTTTTGCATGCTCATGAAGTGAAACAAAGGCAGTGGTCTGATCCGATTGTTTTATCTTTTCATTAAAAACGGCTTTATAAATACCGCTCTTCAATTTCCACCATCCGTAGTCATCTTCAGGATCATTTTTTTCCGGCTTTACAGGATCTGTTGTTGCTGGTTTGAATTCGCTGCCTCCGAAATCCAGATCTCCCGCATTACGATAAACGTGTACTTCAGAAACCGTTAAATCGAGATGATTTTTATGTTCCTGAGTCTCTCTGTGTACAATATTGGCGATAGAATCGAAAAACTCTGATGTTTGAAGTAATTGCATGTTGAACTCGGTTTCTCTTGGTATTTGTTCATTTATAAAACATCGACACCAGGTTATATCATTCAATTTATCCTGAGATATTTTCAGCAAAATTACATTCTCCGAAACAGTCAAATTTTAAACAGAAAAAGATTTATGAACCGATGAAGCAGCTTTTTAGAAGTTTTGAAACTCAAGTACCACTCCTCGTCCAATTCGCTCAGCTCTCTTTATTGGAAGATTCATCCAAATATTCCAGCGTAAGAAAACAAAAAAATTCTTTTAAAAATGTGTTTGAGGGGCATGTCGTGAATAAATGAATATAATTTGAAAATAAATACGCATATCAGGATGAAGCAAAAACAGGTTTTAAATAAAAAAACTAACTAAAAATTAAATAACTGGATTTATGAAAAAGGTACTTAACTACATTGGAATTTCTATGCTCTTAATTTGCTTTCTGCAACCTGATGCATTTGCTCAGAGTGAGAAAGGAGATATCAAAGTGGGAGGCGGACTCATTTTCGGAACCGGTATCGGCGAAGGTGAACTGGATAACAGTATTGGTATTAATGCAGGCGGTTATTATGTAATTGATGAAAAGTTTCGTGCAGGCGCAAATTTCAAGTTCTATTTTCCCGATAAAGAAGGAGACGCAAAACTGACTGTATGGGAACTCAATTTTAACGGAAACTATATCTTTGCTGAAGATGAAGGTAAAAGAGCTTATGGATTGGCTGGATTAAATATTACATCTGTTAATTTTGATTTTGACGGTAATGATTTTTTTGGTGGTGGTTCGGCTTCTGATTCTGAAGTTGGGCTCAATCTCGGTATCGGCGGTGAATATGATGTTAACTTTGGATCACTCTATGCCGAGGTTAAATACATATTGAGTGATGCAGACCAGCTGGTGCTTGGCGCAGGTGTGCGATTTCCGATAAATTAAAATCAGCCGGTTTAGCTTGCTTACTTCCCCCAATTCTGATGAATTGAAATGAATTTTAGATTTTGTCAGAATTGGGTTTTTTATTTCTGCTTCACTCGTTGTCAGTTGTGGTACTCTCTTTACCATTCAGTTGTAAATAATAGTAATCTGTGATGAACAGATTTGTAAACCGGGATTATATTGAAATAGCAATCGGAAACGCACTGTTTGTTTTTGTAGTTTCCTTAGTTCGCATACTGTTAATTTTGTAAGTGTTGACGTGAAAGTTATTTCATACGCAATTTTCATTTTTTTACTATTTGTTTATCAGTCAGCCGCCCCGGCGAATTCAAGAGCTTCAGGGAATGAAACGCTCCCGGGCGATACATTAAGTACAAATCAGTTAATTAACCGATTCAAAGATATCGGCACAGTAAACAGTCTGCTGGTACAGATAAACGGCGATATTCTGATTGAAGAATACTTTGGTCAAATGAATGCCCGGCGCACCAATAATATCAAATCTGCTTCAAAAAGTATCCTATCACTGCTCACCGGAATTGCCATTGAAGAGGGGTTTTTGAAAAGCACGGATCAGAAAATCAATGAATTCTTTCCGGATTATTTTAAAACCAACCCGGATTCAGTGAAGGAGTCGATCACTATTAAAGACCTCTTGACGATGAGAACGGGTCTTGAAACAACAAGTTTTCACAATTATGGAAGGTGGGCTATAAGCAGTAACTGGATTCATTTTGCCCTGGATCAGCCCCTGGAAGATAGTCCGGGCGGCAGAATGATTTACAGTACCGGCACTACCCATTTACTCTCGGCTATTCTGACGAAGGCAACCGGAATGAGCACTCGTGATTTTGCAATCCGCTACCTGTTTGGCCCGATGGATATTCAGCCCGGCGGGTGGGACCGGGGTCCCCAGGGCTATTATATGGGCGGAAACAATATGGCGCTCCGGCCCGGCGATATGCTCAAAATAGGTCAAATGGTAATGGATATGGGGACGTATAACGGCCGGCAGATCGTTCCACGGGAGTGGATCATCGACTCTTTCAAAATCTATACCAGGAGTAACTATAATCCATACGACTATGGTTACCTTTGGTGGCGGCGAAAAACGGCCGGCTACCATGTAGCTTTTGCCTGGGGTAACGGCGGCCAGTATATCCTGATGATTCCCGAACTTGAATCTGTGATTGCTGTTACATCTGATAATTACGGGGGTAACGGCTCAAGACGTTACCAGAGAGATATGTTTGACTGGCTTGGTGAGCATATGATCCCTTTTCTGGAAAAAAGATATGAGGATGATGAATGATGAATGCTAAATTTTGAATTACGGATAACTTATAGTTGACTTCCGGTTTGCCGGCAATTGGAAAATTAAACCCGATTCAACTGTACCATTCTTATATTATCATCTTTTTACAAGCGGGCATTATTTTTACTTGATTTGGAAAGTCAATCATTGCAGTTTTGATAACTACGATTTAAATACAAATAAACCAATAGATAAGATATGAATGCATCAATAAGAAAGATGTTGATTCTCAGCCTTTCACTTTTTGTAATGGCCGGCTGCGGAGTTTTCGGATCAGCATCAAAAGATGACGGCCCCTCAACCGGGCAGAGAGGAGATCGTCCTACACCACCCGGAAAGAATGGGGATAAAGAAATGAAACCATTCAGTGAGGTAATCAAGGACGACGCTGAAAAGGACGAAGGACTTTTTAATGTCTACAAACAGGAAGATAAATATTTCTATGAAATTCCCGATTCACTGCTTGGCCGCGAAATGCTGATGGTTTCACGAATATCAAAAACGGCCGATGGTATTCAATTTGGCGGTATGAAAAACAACACTCAGTCTTTGAGATGGGAACGAAAGGATGATAAAATACTTCTTCGGCGTGTCTCATTCGAAAATGTGGCAAGTGATACGCTCCCCATTTTTGAAGCGGTAAGAAATTCCAATTTTGAGCCTATCCTGGCATCTTTTGATATTGAGGCCCTGAATGAAGATACAACAGGTACAGTGATTGAAGTTACAAGCCTTTTTACGTCTGATGTACCTGCACTTGGTTTGCAGCAAGGCGCCAGGCAGCGATACCAGGTTCGGCGTGTGGATGGCTCAAGAACATTCATTGAGCATATCAACAGTTATCCAGAGAATATCGAAGCAAGGCATCTTTTAACATATGAAGCCGGTAATCCGCCATCCAATTCGGATGCTAATACAATTTCGCTGGAGATAAATCACAGTATGGTACTGATGCCGGAAGAGCCAATGCAGCCGCGAAAACCGGATGCACGTGTGGGTTACTTTACCGTAAATAAAACTGATTACGGAGCTGATGCTCAGAAAGCGAAAGAGGTGAGCCACATAACCCGATGGAGACTGGTTCCGAAAGATAAAGAGGCCTATATGCGGGGAGAGCTTGTGGAGCCCGAGGAGCCTATTATATTTTACATTGATCCCGCAACTCCAAAGAAATGGCGCAAATGGTTAATACAAGGCGTTGATGACTGGCAGGTTGCCTTTGAAGAAGCCGGTTTTAAAAATGCTATTATGGGAAAGATGGCACCGACACCAGAGGAAGATCCTGATTTCAGTCTTGAAGATATCCGGTACCCCTCGATCCGCTATTTTGCTTCCCCGATACCGAATGCATTTGGTCCGCACGTACACGACCCCAGATCCGGACAGATTTTGACTTCAGCAATCGGATGGTTTCACAATGTGATGAGCCTTCTTCGTAACTGGTATTTCGTACAGACATCAGCAGCCAACCCCGAAGCACGGGGAGTTGAGTTTGATGACGAAGTGATGGGAGAGCTGATTCGTTTTGTTTCTGCTCACGAGGTGGGACACACACTCGGACATCCGCATAACTGGGGTTCAAGCTATGCAGTACCTGTGGATTCTCTTCGCTCACCGACTTATACGGACACACACGGAACAGCACCGTCTATCATGGATTATGCACGCTTCAACTACATTGCACAGCCGGGAGACGGTGTAACGAATTTCCTTCCGCGTGTTGGACCCTATGATAAATGGGCAATTAAATGGGGATACACCTGGTTTGGTGATACTCCTCTTGAAGAACAGGAAGAGATCCTGCATGATTGGGTACTGGAACGTGCGGATGACCCCATATTCTTTTACGGACGACAGACCGGAAGTAAAATCGATCCGCGCTCGCAAAATGAAGATCTTGGTGATGATGCCATGAAGGCGAGCAGCTACGGCCTGGCAAACCTGCAGGTGATTACTGACGCTCTCGTAGAATGGACAAGACAGGAAGGCGAAGACTTTGAAGAGCTCGAAGAATTATACGGTCAGGTTCTTGGCCAGTGGAACCGATACATGGGTCATGTAAGCCAAAATGTTGGCGGTGTTTACGAAACACGTAAAACATTTGACCAGGAAGGCCCTGTTTATGAATTTGTTCCCAAAGAAACTCAAAAACGAGCCATGGACTTTTTGGGACGGCATGCATTTACATCGCCAACATGGGTGGTAAACGATGAGATTCTGGACAGAATTAATCAGGCTGATTTTGTAGACAGTTTCAGGAGCAGGCAGGTAGCGGTTCTTGAAAATGTGCTGGATCCGCAGCGAATTGCAAGGCTGATTGAATACGATCAGCGGGCTGAAAATACTTATACGCCGTTTGAGTTTATGGATGATCTCCGCGGCACAGTATGGAGTGAACTTCGAAACAATGTTGCAATCGATGTTTACAGACGAAACCTGCAGAGAGCGTACCTCGAACAAATGGAATCTCTTATGACAGAAGAACTTCCTGATATACCGGCGGCGTTTCGTCAGTTTTTTGGTTTCACATCTGTCAATGTAAGCCAGTCTGACATTCGCCCAATTGTGCGGGAGCAGCTTGAAACTCTTATGCAGGACGCCCGAAGTACGAGATCACGGGTGAACGACCGGGCTACAAAAGTACATCTCGCAGATGTGGAATCCAGGATTGATAATATTCTGAACCCGGATTAAGAATCAGGTCTGAAAACAGCTAACAATGAATTAAACCCCGGCGGTGCTTAACAGGCGGTCGGGGTTTTTTATTGAATTGATGAGTTGCCAGTTAAGCCGGATACTCAGAAGAGAACAAAACCGGCAGAACTGAAACGTGAAAAGTGAAAGTACCCCATAATTCAAGAGTCGCTCATTTCACCTGATTTAAAAATAATTTAACCAAAAACTCCCCTCCATTGGAGGGGCCGGGGGTGGGTAAAACGAAGATCGTTATTACAAGCAGATTGACTTGGTACATTTAGGCAGATAGCAAGTTAAGGTGTTTCGAACTCATGAAAATATCTATTTCCCATTTTCTTTTATCTCTTCAAGAAACGGGTAATCTATGTATCCTTCTTTACCTGTACCGTAAAACGTATCGGGATCTTGTTCATTCAAGGGGGCATCTTTTTTGAATCGTTCCGGCAGATCGGGGTTAGCTAAAAAGAGCTTGGCATAGGATACCATATCTGCAGTACCTGTCTCTATCACCTTCATGCCGGACTCTCTGTCGTACTTTCCGTTTGTAGACAGCATACCATTGTACACCGGCCGGAAATGCTCTGCCACATGATTCACAAGCTCCGGACGATCGCTAACATCATCAAGTGGTTCAACAAGCTCGAGGAATGCAAGATCATATTCATTGAGTTTCCGGATTACATATTCGTAAAGATCCCTTGATTGTGAGTCGTTGTCTGTATTAAACAAGTTACTTGGTGACAGACGAACGGAAGTGCGGTTTTCTCCCATCTCTTTCGCAACGGCATCAATTACTTCAAAGAGAAAACGCGACCTGTTTTCTATACTTCCGCCATACCTGTCTTTTCTTTTATTGGAAGAGTCATGAAGAAACTGCTCCACAAGGTAACCATTGGCGGAATGGATCTGGGCACCGTCAAACCCTGCCCGCCGGGCCCGTTCGGCTGCACGGCCAAAATCCTGTATAATATCTTCAACCTCATTAGTTGCAAGTGCGCGGGGTTCGGGCGTATCTTCAAATCCATTTGGAGTAAATGCTTTTGAATCGGCTTTTATTGCAGAGGGGGCTACAGGCTTTCCTCCATTCTGAAAATAGGGATGTGAAACCCTCCCGGTATGCCAGAGCTGTATTTGTATTTTTCCGCCATTTTCATGAACGGCGTCTGTCACATTTTTCCAGCCTTCCACCTGTTCTTCGTTATAAATACCGGCGGTATACATGTAACCGCGTCCTTGTTTAGAAACCTGGGAACCCTCTGAAATTATGAGTCCTGCTGAGGCTCGTTGGCTATAGTATTCCACATGCAGGTCGGTAGGTGCTTCAAATACATTATCTGCACGATTGCGCGTCATAGGAGCCATGACCAGCCTGTTATTCAGCTTAACAGGGCCGATTTGCAGAGGGGTAAAAATTTTATGTTCGTTTTTGTTCATATAGGAAGTTAATTAAAAGATTTTTATCATTTTAACGAAGGTAAATTTCATAAGTGAGAATTTCATCACTATAAAATAAAAAAACCCGGATTGCTCCGGGTTTGTCCTTAACCTTAACTCTAAAACAAAAACGTACTGATGTTTACGGTAGAATCACGGTATCGATAATGTGAACAACACCATTTGATGCTTCAACATCTGCAGCAGTAACTGAGGCATTATTAATATCAACGCCATCTTCTCCTACGGATATGTCAATTTCACTTCCTTCAACTGTCTCAGCAGACATTCCATCACTAAGATCCGTTGACATAACTTTGCCGGGCACTACATGGTATGTAAGCACCTTAACCAGCTGATCTTTATTTTCAGGTTTCAGCAGATCTTCCAGGGTTCCTTCGGGCAGTGCATTGAATGCTTCATTGGTGGGAGCGAACACTGTAAACGGTCCGTCACCCTTTAATACTTCAACAAGCCCTGCAGCTTTTACTGCCTGTACAAGTGTTGAGAGAGAGGGGGTTTCGGAGGCTAGCTCCACTATATCTTTGTCACTCGTATTTACTTTTGTTTCACTGTTTTCGACAGGCATAAACGCCAGCCCGGCTACAATTACAGCTACTAATGCTACATTGGTTATGATCTTCATAATTCCTATATATTAAATTTGGATTAGAGATTCTGACTGATATTTTATCAATCGAATACAGTAGTTAAACAGGTGGGCCGCTGTTCATGTTCCCAAAATCAGTAGAGTATAAATATAAATGAAGATCGTTGTAAATATAAATACGACAACGACTTGAAATGAACCTTCAGATTTTCAGAAAATTAAATCTTAGTTTTGCAAGGTATTCGTAAACTATTTATGAGAACAAAGATCAGATATTCCAGCCTTTCTCTCCAACCAGGGGAACAAATTTAAAATTTCTGAAATGTTCTTCTTTATATGATTCTTCCGATTCCTTTGTAATCCTCATCATGGTCTGTGTATACTCGGAGCCGACAGGGATTACCAGTCTGCCGCCTGTGGTCAACTGCTCAATCAAATCCTCCGGCACTACGGGAGCACCTGCTGTAACTACTATTCTGTCATAGGGCGCATATGCACTCCATCCCTTTGTGCCGTCACCCAGTTTTAATTCTGCTTTATAGCCAAGTTTGGTCAATATCTCTTTGGCTCTTTCGTACAGCTCCTTATGACGCTCAACACTGTACACTTTAGCTCCAAGTTCACACAATATGGCCGACTGATAGCCCGACCCGGTTCCTATTTCAAGTACTTTGTGCCCTTTTTCAACCTCAAGCAACTCTGTCTGGGCTGCTACTGTGTATGGCTGTGATATGGTTTGCCCCATTCCTATAGGAAGAGCATTATCCTCATATGCGCGGTTTTCGAGAGCTGTGTCTACAAATTGATGCCGGGGCACCCGGTTAAATGCCTGCAAAACGGATTCATCTTCAATGCCTTTGATTCGCAAATTATCAACAAGCTCTTTTCTTCTTGAGATAAATTTTCGGTCGTACCTGTTTATTGAATTCAAAAAAGCCTCTTTATAAAGTTAGCTGTCTGTGTGAACAATACTCAACATTTTGCCTTTATTCAACGCATTTATCGAAAATTGAATGGAACAAAAGACTCTGATTTCATTCTTATGAATTTATTATAAACCTCATTGCACAGATAAGTTCGCATATCTTGTATTATAAATAAAACCTTCTATTTTACCCCTGTTAAAATTTGAAATGAATATGTGTAGATGACGGATGAAGAAAATCAGGTACTCTGTAATTGCTGTTACAATCCTTTTTTTGATATCAGGCTTTGGGGGGCTATATGGATCTGCACTTGCCGGTGATACAGTAACCAGTGTGTTCGGAACCTGGCTGAGTCTGCTCCCTCCGCTGGCAGCAATCATAATGGCACTTGTATTCCGACAGGTTTTACTGGCGCTTTTTGTCGGTATATGGATGGGAACCTGGCTTGTAGGTGAAATGAGCCTTCTGTCGGTATTCACATCTTTTTTCACAAGCCTCACGCAATATATAGTTCCTGCTACGGCAGATACGGATCACATGAGTATTATAATTTTCAGTCTGTTGATTGGAGGGATTATTGGAATTATTACCGATAATGGTGGAACAAGAGGTATCATATCGTTTATTTCTGACTATATAAAAACAAAAGTAAAAGGCCAGCTTGTAACAGCGTTGATGGGATTTGTAATATTTTTTGATGACTATGCCAACACAATGGTCGTTGGGAATACAATGCGCCCGCTAACCGACAAACTGAAGATAAGCCGCGCTAAACTTGCCTACCTGGTTGATTCCACGGCTGCTCCTGTTGCTACCATTGCACTGATAAGCACATGGATTGGGGCTATGGTTGGTTACATAGATTCTGCCGGACAGGGTCTAACCGGTTTCGATGAAGCTGCCTACAGTGTTTTTATTCAATCACTCCCTTATAACTTTTATGCTTTTTTTACGATTATATTTGTTTTGATGATTGCATGGAGTGGCCGCGATTTCGGACCTATGTTAACATCCAGAAAAAATCTCTACAAAGCCAGGCATGACCCGGATTTTGATGATTATAATATCTATCACGAAGCCAAAGATGAAAGGGAACCGACCAATAAAGTTTCACACTGGTCGAATGCGGCGATTCCTATACTTACCCTGATATTTGGTGTGATTGGCGGACTATTTATAACCGGTGAAGGATCATCCGTACAAGATATTGTTGCCTCAGCAGATTCTTATTCAGCATTGCTATGGGGTTCTTTATTCGCAGTTGTTGTAGCTATTATGATGTCTGTTTCGCGCCGGCTGCTGACTATTGACGAAACGTTAGATGGTATGTTCAAGGGAATGCATGTGATGTTTAACGGTGTATTAATTCTGGTTTTGGCTTGGGCACTCAGTGCACAGACAGTTGATCTTGGAACAGCTGATTATCTCGTATCCGTATTTGGAGAAGTACTGAACCCGCTTTGGATACCGGTATTGGTTATGATTATATCTGCATTAACTGCTTTTGCTACCGGATCAAGCTGGGGAACTATGGGAATATTAATGCCATTGGTTTTGCCGCTGGCCTGGAAACTGGGTGGAGACGCAGGGCTCGATCCTGAAATAACACTGATTGTCATTTATGCAAGTGTAAGTTCTGTTCTGGCAGGATCTGTCTGGGGCGATCACTGTTCTCCGATATCCGATACTACTATTTTAAGCTCTATTGCAAGCCAGTGCGATCATGTGGAACACGTGCGCACACAGCTGCCATACGCCACTGTGGGTGGATTGCTCTCAATTGCCGCACTGATATTTGTAGTAGTTTTTGATATTCACTGGCTATTAATCTATCCATCCGGTATTGTAATAATGGCAATTGTAATTTTTAAATTTGGGCGCCGGCCAAATCCGGATGACTATATGCCCTAATGAATTAAATGTTCAGATGAAACTGGCCCTGATGCAGCCTCTGTTTGCCCCCAATCTGTATGATCTTGCCTGTATGCTTCAGGCTGATAAGATTCTGCTGACTGATAATGAACAGTGGTCACGAAAAGGGCGCACGCACAGAGCTCTTATCCGTACTCCTGACGGCACCGGCTATATTCATATTCCGGTTATGACAGACGATCGCAAGAAACTGATTCGGGATGTACGGATTGACCATACGATTGACTGGATTACTCCCCTTCTCCGTACTCTTGCGTTTAACTATCGCAACTCACTCTATTTTGATTTTTATGAACCGGAAATCAGGGCTGATTTTGAATCGGCAAAGAAATTTACGTACCTGCTTCCATTTAATTTGTACCTCAGAGAGAGGCTTTTCATCTTTCTTGATTTGTCCGTAAAAGAAAAAGAACAGCTGGCAAGCACCATATCCGTTTATGACCCGGATCCCGATAAGTTAGCTCAAAACATGAATGCGGATCTGCTTTACCAGGAACACGACAGCCGGCATTACATGCGCCAGGCTAAAATGAGATCCGATCCGGACTTCGGGCATCCTGTTTACCATCAGCATTTTGATGGGTTCGAACCGTGGTGCTCTCTTTACGATCTGCTTTTTCAAACGGGTCCCGAAAGCTTTCGGGTTATTGACCAGCTGAGTTGAAATTTTATCAGCCTTTCTCCGCTGCTTTCTCTTTTCTGCGCAGGAGCCAATAATCTAACGACAATCTTCCACCACCGTAGAAGAAGAAAACTGTGAGCAACACCAGGACCAGTAATGCATATTCCAGATCTGTGCCTGATCCCATAAGAAATTCACCTCTATGGACAAATATAACAGCACCAAGCAAAACAGGTATCTGAATAAAAGCAGCAAGACGTGTCAAAAGTCCTGTGACCAGCAAAATTCCTCCAACCAAATGTGCAATTACAACGTAGTGAGCAACAATGTAAGCAGATATCTGCATGGTTTGTTCAATCATTGCATAAATTTCAGATATATTTTCAACAAAATAATATCCTTTATAAAAAATAAGTCCTCCCAGAAACATCCTGAGAATTTCTATGCAAATGTACCTGTAACCCTCCATCCAACCCATAAGGGTAAAATGTTTTGAATCAATCATAATAACTCTCCTGTATTTTTGATTAAATATTAGAAAGTAAAAACAGGCTTTTCTTTAATAACGAAATCGCGGCTCTAAAAATTTAGACGTCGAATTCAATCCCCTGCGCCAAAGGCATAGTATCTCCCCAGTTAATGGTGTTTGTCTGTCGACGCATATAACCTTTCCAGGCATCAGAGCCCGACTCTCGGCCTCCGCCGGTCTCCTTTTCACCTCCGAAAGCGCCTCCGATTTCAGCGCCGCTGGTACCAATATTGATATTGGCAATTCCGCAATCACTGCCGCCGGCGCTCAGAAATTTTTCAGCCTCCCTGATGTTAAGCGTGAACATTGCCGAACTGAGTCCCTGCTTTACACCATTGTGATATTTCATTGCTTCATCGAGATACTTGTACCTGATGAGGTAGAGGATCGGTGCAAATGTCTCTTCCTGAACAATGTTATAGTGATTTTCAACTTCACAGATAGCGGGGCGGACAAAATTTCCTTTCTTGTCTTTTAAAATATCTCCTCCGTATAAAACCGTCCCCCCCTCCTTTTTTACCTGCTCCAGCGCCTTTTGCATTTGTTTCAAGGCTTCCTTGTCAATCATAGGGCCAACCAGTGTATCTTCATCAAGGGGATCACCGATGGTTACACTTTTATAAGCATTGATGAGGCGTTTTTTAATCGTATCGAAAACATCATCGTGAATAATAAGACGGCGTGTGGATGTACATCGCTGGCCGCAGGTACCAACCGATCCGAATACAACAGCACGGGTTGCCATTTCAACATCTGCATCTTTACTGATAATGATCGCGTTGTTTCCACCCAGTTCAAGTATGGTTTTGCCCAGCCTGGCGCCGACGGTTTGTGCAACCTGCTTACCCATAGGGATAGATCCTGTGGCAGAAATCAGTGGTACCCGGTTGTCGGTTGTGAGCCACTCTCCGGCTTCCCGCGCTCCTGTAATCATGTTAAATATGCCCTCGGGAAGATCATTCTCCTTTAAAACTTTACTGATAATTTTTTGAACTGCGATAGAACAGAGTGGTGTTTTTTCTGATCCTTTCCAGATCACAACATCACCGCAAACCGCGGCAATCATTGCGTTCCAGCTGTAAACAGCAACCGGAAAATTAAATGCAGATATAATGCCGACGATCCCAAGCGGATGCCACTGTTCATACATCCGGTGCTTTGGTCTTTCGGAATGCATGGTTTTTCCGTAGAGCTGGCGAGACTGGCCCACAGCAAAATCACAGATATCAATCATTTCCTGAACTTCTCCCAGTCCCTCCTGGTAAATTTTACCCATTTCATAAGAAACAAGTTTACCGAGCGGTTCCTTAAATTCGCGCAGTTTAAGCCCGATTTGACGAACAATCTCTCCCCGCTGCGGAGCAGGTGTATCGCGCCATGCTTCAAAGGCCAATTCTGCTGCGCCGACAATCTGATCATACTCTTTACGGGTGGTTAATGCAACTTTTGCAATTTCACTGTTATCTGAAGGTGTGAAACTGGAAATTACATCAGAACCGGAAGCTGATATAAAATTTTGCCCCGTAGAAGAGCCTGCGTTAACTTTTTCAATACCAAGTCTCTTTAAAAAATTTTTCATAACTGTTTCTGCTATATTTCCTGTTGTCTCTTTATTTAAATATAGAACCTGATGAATGGATTCCCAATCAATATTTTATGCCGGAATGTATATCTTCACAGAAAAGCGGTATGATGAAAAAAGCCTCAGTAAAACAGATTAAACTCTGGCGTAAACTTTCTCAAAAAAAGTATAGATCGGAATACAACCTTTTTTTTGCAGAGGGTGAACGTTGTGTTGAACAAATTCTGCAAAACGGAAAGATAGGGATCGAAGCTTTGCTTGTTAGTGACCTAAATAAATTTGATAGCAGGATTGCCGGCAGGGTTTCCGCATATAGGGTTTCAGAAGAAGAAATGAACTCAATTACAGATACCGAAAATCCGCAGGGAGTTGCAGCTGTTTGCAAAATTCCGGCTGAACCGGCTCCTGAGCAGTTAGCAGACGTAAGCGGAATTATTGTTGCAACAGATGGTATACAGGATCCCGGTAACCTGGGAACCATTATTCGCACAGCATCGTGGTTTGGGGCTAAGGCTCTTTTGGCGGGAAGCGGCACGGTTGATCCCTGGAATTCAAAAGTAGTCCGAAGCGCGGCGGGTGCCATCGGAACAGTGCCGGTTGTAAGCGGGAACCTGGTAGAGTTGTTGCCTCATTTTGAAAAAACCGGGTGGCAGGTTTATCTGCTGGAGAGCGGCACCTCTTCAAATGATATCAGAAGTGTGGAAAAACAAAAAAAATCGATTCTGGTTACAGGCAATGAAGCTAATGGAATTTCAAATGCACTTTTTAAAAATAGCCGGCAAAAGATTAAAATCAGTGGCAGGCGGTTCAGCGGTGTTGAAAGTTTGAATGCTGCTATTGCACTTTCAATCGCACTTTTCCATTTTTTTGAGACGGATTAAACCGGTTAAATTTGTATTAATATTTTATCTGTCATTGATTCTGATATATCTATGTATTATAGTTGAGATAAGAATGAATCATCTTACACATCATCTTATGCAAATCTAAAAAGCAGACGGTTTATGCCCGGAAAAAAGAAAGTGAAGAAAATCTTTGTACTTGACACCTCAGTTCTTTTATATGATTATGATGCCGTTAAAAATTTTGAACAACACGACATCGCAATACCCATAACAGTCCTGGAAGAGCTCGATTCATTTAAAAAGGGAAATTCGGTTACCAATCTGCATGCCCGTGAGTTTATCAGGTATCTGGATAAAATCTCGGATGCCAATATGCTCCACGAGTGGATCCCTTTAAATGGGCGCACGCACGGAAAGCTGAGAGTTTTGAGTGATGAGGGAAGCAGCCTGGACGCCTCAAAAGTTTTCGGGTCTGTTAAAAACGATCACCGGATACTGAATTCTGCACTTAAGCTGAAAGATGAGGAACCGGAGCGAAAAGTTATTCTTGTCTCAAAGGATATAAACCTGAGACTAAAAGCAAGGGCTGTAAATCTCGATGCAGAAGATTATGAAACTATACGCATCAAAGATATAGATCATCTGTACAAGGGTAAAACGGAGTTAAAATTTCCTGATCCGGACCTGATTAATAAACTTTATAAGTCAGGATCAGTTGAACACAAAAACATTGAAACGACGAAACCCTACAGCAATCACTATTATATCCTAAAAAATCGAAAGGCGTCTGCTCTTGGCCGGTATAACCCGGGTAGCAAAAAAGTGGAATTGGTAAACACAAAACACGCCTATGGCATCAGCCCGCGAAATGCGGAACAAACGTTTGCGCTCGATGCAATAATGAACCCTCAGATACAGCTGGTATCGATAACGGGAGCAGCCGGAACCGGTAAAACACTTCTTGCACTCGCAGGAGCTCTCGAACAACGGAGTGATTATCGCCAGATATTCCTTGCCAGGCCAATTGTACCGCTCAGTAACCGGGATCTTGGGTATCTGCCGGGTGATGTAAAATCAAAAATCGATCCCTACATGCAGCCTCTCTGGGATAACCTTGGGATTATTAAAGATCAGTTTAAAGAGACGAGCAAGCAGTACAAGAAAATTGACGAAATGGTACAGACTGACAAACTGAGTATTGTTCCTCTTGCTTATATACGGGGACGCAGTTTATCAAATGTGATTTTTATTGTTGATGAAGCGCAAAACCTGACACCGCATGAAATCAAAACGATTATTACACGAGCGGGAGAAAATACAAAATTTATTTTCACGGGAGACATTTTTCAAATTGATACTCCCTACCTTGATGCACAGAGCAATGGTCTATCCTACCTGGTAGACAGGATGAATGGAAGTGATGTGTACGCTCATGTGAGCCTTGAAAAAGGTGAGCGTTCAGTACTTGCTAACCTTGCTTGTGAATTACTTTAAAACGTGCCCTATAGATTTTCGAAACGATTCATCGCATTTTTGAGAGTGCTTTTCATATCTTCGAAAGCATCTTCAGCTTCAACCTGAATATCTTTCCACGCTTCCTGGCTGGTTTCACGAACTTCATTAAGTTTCTCCTCGGCCAGTTTTCTCTTTGTCCGAAGATCTTCAACTTCACTGCTGATCTCTTTTTTTGCGTCAGTACTTGCCTTTTGTGCTTTTGTTTCAAGCTTTTCTATTTCCCTGTTCCACTCTTTCAATTTCTCAGTCATTGAATCTATATATTCTTCTCTTTTCATGAGTGTCTCCTTTTATTTGCCATTAATTGTAAACTATGATTCTCTATTTATAAAATGTTTTATCCGGTAAATAAATTCCTTGCCTGATAGATTGCATATTTAGTAATTAACAATGTGAAATTCATTTTTTACGGCATACAGAAAGTCAAAAATTAGCTTTCCGGCTTTAGATTCAGAATAGAATAACAAACCAGTATAGGTAATAAATAGCATTTTGCAATTATTTGTGGAATGTGAATTGAAATTAAAATCATTTAGCTGTATTTTTCTTGTCTATCTAAAAAATGAAACCAAGTTTATAAGTTATGGCACGCAGAGATGATATAACCGGTAAGAGGCCTTTGAATGGTTATCGATCTTCAAAATCTAACAATAAGACGAAACACCGTTTTCATCTGAATTTGCAAAAACGAAGATTTTACATCCCGGAAGAAGATCGCTGGGTAACGTTGAAAGTTACTGCTAAAACATTGCGTACGATCAATAAAAACGGTATTACCAACGTATTGAAAGAAGCCAGGAAAAAAGGGACTTTGATTAAAGAGGTATAAGAATGGCAAAAGGAACACGAATTCAGGTTATTTTAGAATGCACGGAAAAGCCGGGCAGCTCACGATATGTTACGATGAAAAATCGCAGAAACACCCCCGACAGGTTGGAGCTGAAGAAATATAATCCGGTACTGCGAAAGCACACCGTTCACAAAGAAATTAAATAAGGAATTTATCATGGCTAAGAATCAGGCATTTGGTGAAGAAGCGCTGCAAAAAAGAGCAGCTCACAGAAAAATGGCAAAGGTAGTAATTGCTACAAAGAACGATAAAGGAAAGTATGCGTATAAAGAGTCAATGGTTGATCAGGATAGGGTAAAAGAATTTATTCAGAAGAATAAAGCCTGATTAAAGCGTAGCAGTGTAAAAGAAATCAGAAAGGTTGCATTCAAAAAAGAATGTGACCTTTTTTTTTATTTAATTTAGGTGTTAATTATGGTACCGGAAAGATTTATGCTTTGGTCCCCCCTGTTATTGAGTAAATAAATCGGGCAGGCAAGAGTTTATTTTTCAAAAAACAGAAACGTAAGGTTTCATTATGGATATAAAAGAGCAGATTATTAACGATATGAAAACTGCAATGAAGCAAAAAGATACTCTGACATTGCAGGTATTGCGTTCACTTAAGTCGAAGCTGATGGAAAAAGAGATCAGCGAAAGGAAAGAAGGTGAAGCAAGGCTGTCTGATGAGCAGGCAATTGGCGTTTTGATGAAAGCTGCCAAACAGCGTAAGGAATCTATCGACCAGTTTGAAAGTGGCGGACGTGATGACCTTGCTGAAAAAGAGAAGGAGGAATTAAAAATTATTGAATCGTACCTGCCTGCAATGATGGATGAAGATGAGATACGAAATGTAGTAAAAGAGAAGATCAGTCAGCTTGGCGCCTCCGGCCTTCAGGATATGGGAAAAGTTATGGGAGTTGTGATGCCGGAATTGAAAGGCAAGGCCGAAGGTGCAAAAATCAGTGCGATTGTAAAGGATGAATTAAGTTAAATTCGATTAATATGAACTATCTTGATCTCTTATTGATTCTCCCTTTGGGCTATTTTGCTTACAAAGGATTTATGAGCGGTATTGTCAGAGAGGTTTTTGGAATTGTTGGTGTTATTCTTGCCGTTTTTCTGACATTTGTACTGATGGAAGATATGACAGCTATACTGCGTTATTTCTGGTTTACACCGGGAAACTATTTGCCGGTTCTGGCAGGATTGATTCTTTTTTTGGGAGCCATTATTTTTACACGATTTTTGGCCAATTTGATTCATAAAATGCTTGAGGTAGTAAGCCTTAACTTTATAAATCAACTTCTTGGCAGTGCTTTTGGAGCACTTAAAACGGCAATTGTATTGAGTGCAATGTTGCTACTGCTGGCCGGGTTTAACCTGCCGGGTGAAGAAACCAGGAATGAATCAAAGGTTTACAACCACGTCATTTTTATTGCGCCGGCAGTCTATAATGCAATTGTCTCTGTCTATCCCGATGCAGAAGATTTTATTACTGTAATAGAAAAAAATATCGATCAAAATAGTCCTTTGAAAAACTTACCGGTTTTTGAAAAATAGATGCATGAATAAATTCCCTTCCGTTGAAGACCAGTTAACAATCATTAAAAGAGGTACAGTTGAAATTGTGCCTGAAACTGAGCTGGTTGAGAAACTAAAAAAATCCCGTAAACAAAATAAGCCTCTTAAAGTTAAGCTTGGCGTCGATCCCACCCGGCCCGATCTTCATCTTGGTCACTCTGTGATATTAAGAAAATTGCGCCAGTTCCAGGATCTTGGTCATGATGCGATCCTTATCATCGGGGGTTTTACAGCTATGATCGGTGATCCTACCGGTCAAAATAAAACCCGTCCGCCGCTATCGGAAAAGGAGATCAGCGAAAATGCGCAAACCTACATTGATCAGGCAAAAAAAATTCTGGACCGTGAGAAAATAACGATCATAAATAATATCGACTGGCTCGGCGAAATGAATTTCATTGATGTTGTCAGGCTGTCATCGAAGCTTACTATAGCCAGGATGATTGAAAGAGATGATTTTTCCCGCCGCTTCGAAAATAATGAACCGATCTCCCTTCACGAATTTTTATACCCGCTTGCACAAGGCCGGGATTCTGTTCATCTGAAATCAGATATTGAGCTTGGCGGGACAGATCAAAAATTTAACCTGCTTGTTGGCAGGCATCTTCAGAAAGAAGACGGGCAGGATCCGCAGGTTTGCCTTATGATGCCATTGCTTGTTGGTACCGATGGCACCCTGAAAATGTCAAAATCTTACGATAATTATATCGGTATTGACGAAGATCCGAACGATATGTACGGAAAAGTGCTTTCTATTCCGGATGATTTGATATTTACATACTTTGAACTGTTGACAGATATTCCGTCTGATGAACTTCCGGACTGGAAAGAAAAAGCTAAAACTGATCCGCGAAACGCAAAGCATGATCTTGCATGGAAAATTACAGAATTGTATCACGGAGCTTCTAAAGCTGAAAAAGCAAGAATTTACTTTGAGCAGACAGTTGTTAATAAAAAAATTCCTGATGATGCTCCGGAATTTGAGTACAGTACCAGAGAAAAGATACGGTTGCTGGATATTGTGAATAACACCGGCTTTACCTCGAGTAATGCTGAAACAAAGCGTCTTATAAAACAAGGTGGAGTTTCAATTGACGATAAAAAAATAACCGATATCAACTATGAAGTATCATTTTCGGAAGATGAGGAGAAGATTTTAAAAGTCGGCAAGAGAAAGTTTGCCCTTTTAAAAACAAGATAGGTTTTAAAATTTGTAAAATAAATTTATCTTTAAAACATTAAATGCGCGTTATTTAGGATTTTACGTGTTTTGATATATATTAGTCGTATATTTTTATGTTCACTGATGGAACATATGTTAAATAGTTTACGCATATATAACACCACAGGGATTATGGATAAATAAGGAAACAACAACTAACACTGCCTGATAAAAAAATAAATCAGGCTTAATCAATAATACAATAGATATGGGAACACATTTCAAAGGAACGGACAAAGAAGAAAGAACTCTCGATGCTTTTATTAAATTAATGCGGGCATCCGAAACAATTAACAATAAACTGAATCGCCACCTTGCTGAGGCGAATTTAACGGCAAGTCAATTTGGAGTGCTCGAAGCACTTTTCCACCTGGGATCACTGAACCAGCGGTCCCTGGCTGAAAAATTATTGAAGAGTGGTGGAAATATTACAATGGTTATCGATAATCTTGAAAAATCTGATCTCGTGGTTCGTAAAAGAGATCCAAAAGACAGAAGATCGATACAAATTTACCTGACCGATAAAGGAAAAAAACTGATAAAGAGCTTTTTCCCTGAGCATTTGGAGCGCATTATGGAAATATTTGATTCCATTTCTGAAAAAGATAAAACAGAATTATCACGAATCTGTAAACAATTAGGTTTGGATTCTTAACTGTCTGAAAACTGTTTTATATTTACGAGTGAAATAAATGGAAAGACACATTTTTTCCCTAACGTGACTCCATAAATCCCTCAGGGAATGGGCCTGACCGCTCATTCCCTATTTTTGGCTTCCCTCTGCAAGCGGACTAATAAACTTACTCTGTTAAAATATATAGTGTAAGGAATCACCCATTTTTTGTTCATAAAGGTATGATGAAAGGGAAAGATTCATATCAATTTCCACTTGCAAAAATGCCCGCAATACGCACAGCCATTTTATTTTTGGCAGGAATCATTATGTGCAGGTATGCAGGTACAAACAGTATCTTAATACCGTTAATATTCTTTCTGATACTGTTTCTGGGGATTACAGCAGAAATATTTCTCAAAATTCACTATACCGGCAACAGGTATTTTTTAGCGCTTTTTTTCTACCTGCTTTTGCTGATATCAGCAGGTGCAGTTCGTTTAAGCCTGTCAGACTATTTAACCGGGAAAGAAAAGGCGGAAATTTCTAAACTTCTTCTTTTTGAAGGAGACCACCTGACTGTAAAAGGAAGAATTCTTGAGAGAGGGATTACAGGAACAGGCAGAATTTCCCTGATTGCAGTTATTGAGGAAACCGTAATTGGAAACCGTGCAAGATGGAGGAAAAAATATAGAATCCAACTCTATTCAGATAAAAACAGAGATTCTGAAAGGCTGCTGCCAGGTGTTATTACAGAAGCAGTAATAAGGTTATTTCCAAAATCTGAACGAAGAAATCCTCATGATTTTGACTATAGTGAATGGCTGGAGCGAAAGAGCATCTACTTACAGGGTACAGTCGAAAAGATAGTTGATTACAGAGAAACGCCGGGAGAGAATGTTTGGATGCAGATCAGAAACTCTGTTTTTAAAGCGATCAACAGACAATACCCGGGTGATGTGCAGCCAATTGCAAAAGCTCTTTTAACGGGAGAGAAGGGAGATCTTTCAAGTGATGAGAAAGCTGCATTTTCGAGATCCGGCCTTTCACACATCATGGCTGTTTCGGGGTTGCACGTGGGATTTATTGCTGCACCTTTTTGGATTTTTATACCCTATTTTTGGACAAGAAAGTCCGGAAAGTGGATTGGCTTAATTATTTTTACATCAATTCTGCTTCTTTATGCAGTAATTACCGGTTTTAGTGCATCTGTCAGCAGAGCTTCACTCATGGCATGGCTGCTTACCTATTCACGTCTGTTTCATAAAATGAGTAATAGTTTTAACCTCATGGGTGTTGCAGCACTTATACTTATGCTAATAAACCCGCTCCAGGTTTTTGATGTTGGGTTTCAATTATCATTTTCTGCCGTATTTATTATCCTGCTGATCATGCCTTTAGCTGCCGGAATTATTTCAGAAAAATATCGATACCGGATGAGAGGAAAGCTGGTCACTATTGTCTTGATTTCAGCAGTGGTGCAAACCGGGCTCTTTCCGGTGCTGGTCTACTATTTTGGAGAGTTTTCCGTAATCGGCCCCTTAGCCAATGCCCTGGTTATCCCCCTCCTTACTGTCGCTGTTCCTGCAGGCACATGTCTGCTTCTGTTCTCTGCATTTACAGGAATGTCAGTACAACCGCTCACATTACCTGTTGAGTGGGTGTTTTTATGGATCCGGCAGGTTGCCGGTTATCTTGCTCAGACAGACGTCAGCTATATCACAATATCATCTGAATATATTACACCGCTTGTATTTTTTATCTGGGCAGCGGCAATTTCTTTTATAGCAATGATCAGGATTCCGCAGGTTAAATGGAAAGCATTGATACTGGTTCTTATCCTATTAAATTTGTGGAGTTTTTCACTACTGTCGAAAAACGTATCCGGATCCAGGTTACGTGTTACAGTGCTGGATGTGGATCAGGGTGATGCCATTCACATTGAAACACCGGGCGGGAACCATTTTTTTATTGATACAGGGCGCTGGTCGCCTTTTAGTAACAGTGGCGATAAAGTTCTTGTCCCCTACCTCAAATGGTCCGGAATTGATCATTTGAATGCCTTATTTCATTCACACCCCCACTCCGATCATATTGGGGGAACCCCCTCTTTGATAACCGCCGTAAAAATCGATTCAATTTACAGAAGCGGTTACCAGTATTCATCAAACCTTTTTAAAAACATAACAGTTGTGGCTCAAAATAAAGGCATTGGAACCAGGGAAATTAAAATGGGAGAGGTTATTGATATAGACCCGGCAGTCCGGTTGTATGTTTTGAGTCCGGATAAAAATTTTCACTTTTCAAACCCAAATAATCATTCACTTGTTCTGAAACTGGTTTACGGAGAAACTTCATTCTTATTCACCGGGGATGCAGAGTCGGAACAGGAGAAAGTGATTGCAGAACAGTATGGAGGCTGGCTCAAATCTGATTTTTTGAAAGCCGGGCATCATGGCAGCCGGACAAGCTCATCTGACTTTTTTTTAAAATTTGTACAACCTGAATATGCTGCCGTATCACTTGCTTACCGGAACCTGTTCAGCCATCCTCACAAAGAAGCAGTTCAAAGGCTTTACAGTCATAATATTAAGGTGGATTTTACCAGCCTGGGCGGAGCCGCTGTTTTCGAATCGGATGGCAGGCAATTGAAAAGAATTTCGTGGAAATAATGATTAATTTTAGTGCAGTTTAAAACAGGATCAGATACTGAGATTATATTTATGAAAAAAACCAAAGGACCTGAATTTGAGCAGGCGTTAAAAAAGCTGGAAACGATTGTTGAGAAACTTGAAAGTACAGATATTACACTCGAAGAATCTATTAAACTGTACGAAGAGGGGCTCAGGCTTTCAAAGCAGTGTACTCAAACTCTTGAAGATGCGGTACTTCGAATTGAAGAGATTAGCGCAGATAGCAAGATTGAAAAGGGTGCCTGAGAGTGTGTTACTCATTAACAGATTTCGACTATCATCTTCCGGGGGAGCTAATAGCACAAAAACCGGCTGCACCGCGTGATCATGCGCGGCTGCTTGTGTACGAGCGGACACAAAAAGAGATAACAGATGATTATTTTTATAATCTGCATAAATATCTGGTCCCCGGTACAACGCTCGTCGTGAACAATAGCAAAGTGGAGAAATGCAGGCTTCTTTTTGAAGATGGCAAGGTTGAAATATTTGTGATAAACAGTGTTGACGGACGCAGAGTAAAAGCTCTTGTCAGGCCCGGGAAAAAGTTTAAAAAGGGTAAAATCGTTGAACTTGAAAATAATATCAGGGCTACCGTAGAGGAGGTTTCGGATGACGGAATTCGAACTCTGACCCTAAGCCACGATCCCGGCGATAAGGCTCTTGAACCATATCGTTATACCCCATTTCCACCCTATATCCGGCAGGATGAAACCCTCTCGGATGAGTATCAAACCATTTTTGCAGATTCTCCCGGAAGCAAGGCAGCTCCCACAGCTGGACTGCATTTTACCCCTGACCTTGTAAAGAAATTAAAATCTCATGGTTTTGGCTGGAAAGAGATAACACTGCATGTGGGGCTTGGAACATTTTCGCCTGTTAAAACTGATAATATTGAAGATCATGTAATGCACAGTGAATGGTACCGCATCGATTCTGAAACAGCTGAAGACCTGGATGGTGCAAAACATCTCACAGCTGTTGGAACAACCAGCGTGCGTGTTCTGGAATCTGTTTTAAAAAAGTATAATCACATTGAAGCCTGCAGTGGTGAAACAGATATTTTTATCAAACCGGGTTTCTCATTTCGGGCTGCAGACTCTCTGATTACCAATTTTCATTTACCGAAAAGCACGCTTTTAATGCTTGTGGCGGCATTCATGGGATTTGACGAGATGCACCGCGTGTACCGGCATGCAATAAGCCAGGAATATCGTTTTTATTCATTTGGGGATGCAATGCTGATTCTGTAGAAATTTTTCCCAATCAATCTGTTATTGATACTGCTTTTTATATGCGGTTGTGATTTTCTGATTCATGTGCCTTTTATAATTTTCGTACTCATACCGCCGTATAGTAAAAGATGAATGATACGTTCCGTCGTTACAGTCTACAATCAGCCGGCCGGCAGTATCGGATTCTGTAATTACAACATCAATATTTCCAAGTTTATAAGAATCAATTTTTTTGCGCATATTTTGAAAAAAAGTACTGTCGTTTACAGAATTATATAAAAGGTGAAGAAATTATTTTATGGATTGAATTATCCGGCCAAGTTGCCGGGCTGTATTCATTTATTATTAATTAACAGCAGACTGTTTACGGAATTTCACAATATTATTTCTCCTGAAATAATTCACTTTCAATCAAGTCAAGAAGTTCATTTTTTTGAATGAGCTCAACCACTTTTTCAATTTCATCTTTAAAATAATGGTCAGTGATTGCATGTGGGATTTCTTTTCGCACGAACGCATGTGCCAGATCAACTCCTTTGCCGGGTTTTAGGGGTTTGCGAAAATCAAGAGCCTGTGCAGCTGTAAACAGTTCGATTGCGAGTACCTGTTCCACATTTTGATATACCTGGTACAGATGAAGAGCGCCAATGCTACCCATACTGACATGATCTTCCTGACCCATGCTTGTAGGAATGGAGTCGACTGATGCAGGGTGACAGAGAACTTTGTTTTCCGATACAAGTGCTGCAGCCGTGTATTGGGGGATCATGAATCCGGAGTTGATACCGGTCTCTTCCATAAGCAATTTTGGCAGACCATCATGTCCTTTGAGCAGCAGGTACGTTCTGCGTTCTGATATGCTTGCAAGTTCTGCGAGGGCAATTTTGGCATAATCGATAGCGAGTGCGATTGGCTGGCCATGAAAATTGCCTCCGCTTATTATTTCACCGTTCTCAAAAACGAGCGGATTGTCTGTTACCGAGTTAATTTCTGTCTCAAAAATTTCAATGCAGTGCTCAATGGCAGTCCGGCTTGCTCCATGCACCTGCGGGATACAGCGGAGGCAGTAAGGGTCCTGAACCTTGCCGCAGTCACGGTGCGATTCGAGAATTTCACTTTCTTCAAGTAACTTTCGGATATTCCGGGCTGTTCTTATTTGTCCGCGGTGAGGCCTGATGTCATGAATTTTTTTATCAAAAGGTGTAATACTTCCCTGGAGTGCTTCAAGACTCATTGCTGAAACCAGATCAGCTAATTTTAGTAGTCGTATGGTCTTGTGCAGAACAAAAGCTCCGTAAGCGCTCATGAGCTGTGTTCCGTTAATTAATGACAAACCATCCTTTGCCTGCAAGTCAATAGGTTGAATATGGTGTTCCTTTAATCGTTTCAGGGCAGGCACCGGTTTATTCTCAAAACTCTCCCAGAATTCGCCAAGTCCGATCAGGGGCAGTGACATATGCGCAAGCGGAGCTAAGTCGCCTGAAGCTCCAACACTTCCCTTTTGCGGGATTACGGGTATCAGATCATGTTCGAGGAAATAGATCAGCCGGTTAAATGTTTCTATTGAAATTCCGGAATAACCGAGTCCGAGAGAGTGTACTTTTAACTGAAGCATCAGGCGGGAAATATCTTTAGGAACCGGATCACCTACTCCTACCGCATGAGAAAGCAACAGATTTTTCTGAAGCTGAAGCAATTGTGAGTCGCTCACTCTTTTTGTGGCAAGCGCACCGAACCCGGTGTTTATCCCGTAGTAAGCCCGGCCGTCCTTCAGGGCTTTTTCAACAACTTTTCTTGAATTCAGAAGTTTTTGGGGGTCAGTTTTTAACTCTTGAATACGTCCCGCCAGATCGCTAAACAAATTGGGAATTGTTATTGCCACAGTTGTTTCATTTTTTCAAATTTAAAATTGAAAACCGTATACCCAAACCATCAACAGAAATAAAAGGTTGTAAAGAATTTATCCTTTTTCGGGTGGATATATTAAATGATAAGTAGCCGAAACTTACAATCCAAGAACCATGGGATTCAGCCTGAACATTGCCCATGCCCATCCATTAAAACCGGAAGCATTTTGATTTCCTTTCACCCGTTCCATGGTGTCTGTTTGAATCATCTGCGAATAGCCGAGGAAAAAAGTGGTTGCTTTTGCGGGTCTGAGTGTCAAAAGAAGGTCTATTTCAGTGCCAAGATAACTTTTCATGGAATTCCCGCCTGAATCGAATACATCTGCGTCAGCAATAAATTGATGGAGATGAATGTCGAATGAAGCAGTTTCAGTGATGCCGGTTTTAATTCTTGATATAGATTCAGAAATCCAACATCATATGGATTGCCCGGCTGATTGTGAGGGTTTCCGACATGAAAGAAATGCAATAGCCAAATGGTACGGATGGTTGATTAAAGGTAAGTATTATTTGGGTATTGGCTGTACAAGGTTTGGATCATTATTAGAGATATCATTTACTTTTTTGCTGACACGGTGAACAGTCATTTCCGTTAAGAGAAAGAGCTTTTCGGCCTGCAGAAGAACATCTTGCTGTTCTTCCGGTTTAGTGAGCCAGGTTCGCGCAAGAGCAGATTTGAAGAGTAAGGGCATCAAGTCGACAAGCGGTTGCAAAAGGGCATTTGCTTCTGTCGTTATAAGAGTACACTGCAATTTATTGATTTCCGGAGCAGTTTTCACCAGACCCGCAATTGCCATAACTGGGTCATTAAGCATGCGGACAAAAAAGGGCTGCTTCTCTTTATTATCTTTTTTCCATATATAAAATCCGGAAACGGGGATAATGCAGGCACTGTAATCTTTCGACTTTATTTTATCTTTGGCATCTTCCACAGATATATTGTGAGTACCTGTTGCTGAAGGATTTTCAGAGTTAATTCCCCATCGGGCGCGGACAATTTTTACTTCATTATCATCTGATGTCAGCAACACCGGAATTTCTTGAGCAGGAGCGAGATTATAATGAGGTTCAAAGATGGCCTTTTTTCCTGTAAGCAAGTTAAAATACTCCTCAAATTCTTCTTTACTCGCGAAAAAAGCTAAACGGTCAATCATAATATAGATGTTTCGTTTTCTGTTATAACACTACATGGTAACTGAAAATTCAATTCAGTATAAGTGTTTTTTTAAAAGAGTAAAATTTTAAAGATACTCTGAGAATTAAATTTTTTTTGATAAAAGAGTTTCAATATGTTTATAACTTGATTTAAAGAAGAATAGATTTGAACATAATAAGATTTATGTTCTTGATTTTTTTGCGAAATAGTTAGCCGGTAGTTGATGTTGTTCAGACTACAGTTTTGTATATTTCGCACCTGTTAATTGAAATATTTATGATATAAATGAAGAGGTAGAAACATTGTCATTTAATAAGTATCGACTTTCATCGAATATATTAAAAGGATTGAAAGACCTGAAAATTGACAAACCCTCTCCCAAAAACCGAAAAATATTAGATGCCGTTGATTCCGGCTCCGATTTGGTTATAAATACCAAAGCAGATGAGAAGCCCGAGGTAGGGTATTTGCTTCAGATTTTAAATGAAATTGCACTATCTGAACGCATAAACGGGACAAAAGCTATTATTATCTCAAATGATGCAGATCGTGCACGGCAATTGGATGAGTGGATTTGGGCAGTTGGTTATCACGCAAAAATAGAAAGTGCTAATATAATTGCAGAAGGAGATCCGGATGAGCAGATTAAACTGCTGAGTTCAGGCCCGCCTGTAGTAGTGGCAACTCCTGAAAGACTCGCATCTTTACTTGAAGAGGGGCGTTATATTTTTCGTGAAGTACATTTGATGGTCATTGACCAGGCAGACCAAATAGAAAACTGGGATGCGATTGATATAATTACTAAAAGAATTATAGGAAAATGTCAGAGAATATTTACTGCACAAAAAGATAGTAAAGAGCTCAGGGAAGCTGAAAAGAAATATCTGACAGACCCGGAATTAATTACAGAGACAAAAAAGAAAACCGGTAAGCAGGCTATTACACCGGATTTAACTCAGTATTATATAAATGTACCCCCCAGGTCAAAGATCTCCACGCTGATGGCACACCTTAAAAAGTCATCTGCGGAACCGGTTGTAATATTTACAGCTTCGAAAAGAACGGCCGACCGGCTCTATAAGATTTTAAGAAAAGGTGGCCTGCGTGCAGTAAGCATACATCCCGCTCTGGATGAAAGTACTCTCAAGGAAAGATTCGAAAGGTTTTCCACAAATAATGTTCAGCACCTGATTGCCGGAGAGTTTTCTGCAAATGACCTGGATATTAACAATGTTGCTCAGGTTATTAATTATGACGTACCTGAAGATGTAAACGAGTATAAACTGCGTGCCGAGTTAGTTGGCGAAGGAAAAGCAGCTAAATTGCTCTCACTTGTCTCCAAGCAGGATAAAAGTGATATAAAAACCATTTGTGAATCACTGGGTTATGCACCTGAGGAAATGCCGCTTCCCGAACAAGTGAAGCAGAAAAAAAGCGGCAGAGGGGGTAACGGGAAAAAAAGCAAAAGAAAGGATAAACCTCAGCGCGGCAAGTACAAGAAACACAAAAGAGAAAAGAAGAAAACCCTTACAGAGTTGCCGCGGCCAACATATGATAAGCTAAGTGGCGGCAGAAGCGGAAAAAAAGATGAAAAAGAAGAAAAATCCGGTATTATCGGGTTTATAAAAAAACTTTTTGAATAGTTTTCGGGTACTTCTGCACTGTAAAATTGTTCCCGGATATGCATTATAGTACACGCATATGCGAGAATCTGTTACAGGTTTACCACTTCTTTCTGATTTGACAACAATGATTCCTTGATCGACTTAAAGGCTCCCAGTGTCTTACTGATATGTTCATCAGTATGTTTTGCAGTTGGAATCAGTCTGATCAGTACCAGTCCTCTTGGAACTACAGGATAGGCTACGCCACTGACAAAAACACCGTGGTTTTCACGCATGTCCCTCATAATGGCAGTACAGAGCCCGGTACTGCCCTGGGTTAAAACAGGAGTAACAGGACTTTCAGACGGCAGTACATTAAAATCAAGATCTCTGAGTCCTTCACGGAGTTTATGAGTTATATCCCACAATTTTTCGCGCCATTCCGGATGCCGGCGAATTAGTTTAATTCTCTCATGGGCAGATACAACGATTGGCATTGGCAGAGATTTGGCAAATATCTGGCTTCTTGTGTTTGCCTTTAAAAATTCAATTACTCGCGGTTCTGTGGCAACAAAAGCACCAATCAAAGCCACAGATTTAGCAAAAGTGCCAAAGTAAATATCAATTCCATCCTGGCAGCCAAGGTGAGTTCCGGTTCCTGATCCATCATGCCCCATGGTGCCAAGTCCATGAGCATCATCAACAAGTAGCCTGAACGGGTATTTTTCTTTGAGAGCAATTATCTCTCGCAGTTTGCCAAGGTCTCCTGTCATGCCAAAAACACCTTCTGTAACTACCAGCACAGAAGAGTTCTTTCCCTTTCTTTTAAAAGCGCGCTCGAGCTGTTTCTCAAGGCTGTCAATGTCATTGTGTTTGTAGACAGATTTGTCGGACATGGCAAGCTGCTTGCCATCTACTATACAGGCATGGCTCAATTCATCATAAATCAGGTAGTCGTTGCGATCCACCAGAGCGTGAATAACACTCATGATACCCTGGTAGCCGTAATTGAGAAGCAGGGCTTCTGGTTTCTTAACAAAATCTGCCAATTCAACCTCAAGTTCCTCATGCCTGGTTGAGTTGCCCGTCATAAGTCTGGCACCCATGGGGGCACTGAAACCGTATTCCCGTGCAGCCTCCTCGTCTATTTTGCGAATCTGTGGATGATTTCCGATGCCGAGATAATCATTTACACTCCAAACAATTACATCTTTCCCCTGGAACTTCATTTCCGGGCCGATTGGTCCCTCAAGTCTGGGAAAGGTATAGTACCCGTATCCGTCTGAAGTAAATTCCCCGAGAGGACCCGGCCGTCCTTCAAGCTTATCAAATAAATCCATAAATGAAATTAATTAATCAAGTAATTTTGAAACTCAAGATGATGCTATATATGAAATGTTGCATCCAAGAGTGTCATCGAAAAGATTTAAAACCACAAAAAGGTAAGCAAATTGTTCAGTAAGTAAAAATTTGTGTTAACTAAATGTAAATAGAGCGTGGGTGTCTATACGTCATTTTAATGAACCAAAAAATTTTTAAACACCGGAAAAAGTAAACTAATTACAGGCGCGAAATGCTTTTAGCCGAAATTGCCCGGTCTGAAAATGTTTGTTACTATAAGGTAAAAATTTTTAATTGTGGAAATAGATTCCCAGGCCAATAGTAAATATAAGCCAGCCATAAAGTGTGTGTTCAATTGTTGCGGTAAGAAGGGAGCCTGTTTTTGTGTAGGTTTTTGTAAAAAAGTATCCGCCTGCCAAGCTGAGTAAAACAGCAGTCCAGTTAGAATAAATGATATGAAGGAAGGCAAAAGCGCTGATGCTCATAGCGGAAAGAATTTGAGGATTTTTGACAAGGTGTCTATATCTGTGGAATAAAAATAACCGATAGATCACTTCTTGCGGAAATGCAGACAAGATTGGATATAGCAGAAACAGCAGGCCCCAAACTGAGGTTGATTCAAAGGAAGGCTCAAAAATTGTTCAGGCAGAAAAAGAAATACACCAGCGGTCGTCAATATGCTTATTACCAGATAGCGAAGTAATATTTTTCGGACATTGTGAAGTGAGTCTCTCCACACAAACAGATCATTCAGATTAAATGACGAGTCTTTCCATAACAGAATAGTGCAAAATGCAAAAAAGATGAGCAATGAGGGAATGGCCGGTATAGAAATAATACCAAAAAAATAGAGAAGCGGAATGGCTGTAAAAAGCAAGAAAAATTCAAGCCAGCGTAATGTTTTAAAATGTAGCGGATTTGTGCTATCTCTTGAACCTGAGAATAAAAAGACCATTATTTATATCACTCACTATGACTTTGTTACCGGAGAGCCACGGATAATTTGACCAAAGCCCTGCAAAAACAGGCGCGTTATTATTTGGTGTTGTATCAAAAAATCCGAGTTCGCTAAAAGTTTCCGGTGAATGCCCTGATACATCCAGAATTCTTAGTCCGGATGTATAATTCGCCTGGTATGCCAGGTTATTGAGCACATACAGATTGTGATCAACCGAATTGGTTTGATGCTGATAAAAACCGGTCATTTCAGGATTTTCAAGATCTTCAAGATCCCACACATAGGTACGTGTGTTGTGTTGATTATTTCGTTCATCAAGCTCGTCGTTCATAAAAAAGAATGCATGATCTTCCGAGAGCCAGCCCTGGTGAGAATATTGATTACCACTGTACCCAACAACCGCGATGGTTTCAGGGGCAGATTTATCCGTTACATCACTGATCAGAAGCTTCCGCTCACTTGAGCTGAAACAGAGTTCCCTGCCGCGAAAGCGGGCATCCGGGCCTCCGTAAATTACACATTGTGTATCGTGGATATATCCATTGGCAATAACGCCACCTGCTTCAGGTTCAAGGTGGCAGCCTGCGAATTCGGGTTGCAAAGGATTAATCAGGTTAACGATATGGAGCCCGCCTGCCTCTGCACACACCTCTCCTGTTGTTGTGCCAACTGTGTAGGCAAAGCCCGATTCTTCATTAACAGCTACATTGTGTGCGTTTCCTATTTTATCGTAAAGAGCGTCATGTGTAAAGTTAGCCGGGACCGAATCTACATCCCGTAATCTTTCCAGATCAAATATCTGCATTCCATGAGTTCGTTCCTCGCTTACAACAAGCATGAAGTTGTCATATACCTTAATATCACGCCAGGATGAGGCCTCCTTGAATCCTCCTGCTTCTTCATCGTGCATGGGAACCGGATCCGCGAGAGCCTGTGAAGAGGGAGCTGTAGCTTCCTGTAATTTTCCTATAAAAACCGGGTTTGCAGGATCAGTTACCTCAACAATGCTTACTCCATCAATTAAACCCACGAGTGCATACTCTTTTGACGTTTCGGGGTCTGTCCATCCCCAAAGGTCATTTGCCCTGGTACCATTCAGTTGTTCCAAAGTTACATGTGCATACAGACCAACCTCACTGCAGGGAAACTGGTCAAGCACCACGCCATCGTTGCATGCAGAAAATGGAGGTTCTGTATCGGCCGAGTCGGAACCGCACCCGTTTAACAGGAAAACAAATACAAGGGAAGAAAACAGGCTGATAATTTTTTTCATACTCTTTTTGCTTTTGAACCGTTATATAAACGTAAAAATTGTTGTTTTTATTTGATTTCTATTACATTTGACTCATCTTAAAGACGAAATATTATCAGTAAAAAACAGATACAGGTTTATGAGTGAACAGAGTAAGTTTAAAAAGATGCTGGAAAATCCGACAAAATACCAGCAGAAAGCAATATACGACGCGAAAGAAAAAGCTTGCAAGGATGCAATGAAATCCAGTAAGTCAAAAAATCCTCATAATAAAGGCTCCAATCTTGCTGAATTGTGGGATTTTATCTACGAAGAGTACTATCAAATCCAGTGAATTCAAAGCAATAAACAGCATCCTTTCTTCCTTAGGATATTTGTGTTTCCGGCATAAAATTAGATCCGGGGCCTTTTTTGTTGGCAAGTTCAAAACGCATCAAAAACCTTGTACCGGAATTGCTATGAATTTCCACATCTGCGGATAACTGTTCCGAAAGTGTTTTTACAATCATAAGACCAAATGTTTTCGGATCCTGAAAATGTTCTTCATTTAATCCGGCGCCATTATCAGATATTTCAAGTACCCCGGTGTCATTCTCTTTTTTAAAGCTGATTGTGATTTCAGCTTTACCGGAATCACTTCCGAAAGCGTGAAGATAAGCGTTGGAAATCAGCTCACTACAGATCAAACCACATGGAATCGCCTGATTTATGTTCATAAAGGACTGATCAATGTCTCTGTTTAAAATTACATTACTGCTTGCAGAAGGGAACGAATGCTCGATAAAAGTGAGCAAATCATGAAGGTAGCTGCCAAAGTTAAGGTGTGCTTTTGCCTTTTCATCAGAGAAAGAGTCGTGAGCCAAAGCAATTGTTTTTATCCGCATCCGGGCGTCCTGAATCAGTTTTTTGCCGGATTCGTCACTGATAAAAGAGAGCTGTAATTCCGAAAGTGCCGAAATAAGTGCCAGGTTATTCTTTACCCTGTGATGTAACTCTCCCAACAGCATCTCTTTTTGTTTGATCGTATCTTTTAGCTTGTTTTCTGCCTCCTTTTGTTTTGAAATATCTTCAATGATTGTAATAAAATAGACTGAGTCATCATCTTCTTTATTTGCCAGAGATTTGGTGGTGATGGCCTCAAGAACAGAGCCGTCTTTGCGAATGTATCGCTGTTCGGATCTGTAATACTCTATGTTTTTGCTCAGTAACTTTTGATCCAGGTCCCGCGTTATTTTAACATCTTCAGGGTGCAGAATCTCTTCGAAGTTTTTTGTCAGCAGTTCTTCCTGTGAATAACCAAGCAACTCGCAGGTCCTGTTGTTTATCCGCAGCCAGTTTCTCCCTCTTGTATGATGGGCAATACCCACAGCCGCTTGTTCAAATGTATCCCTGAACCGGTTCCGGCTTTCATTCAGATCATTAATGGCATTTCCGAGATAGGTGTTATTGCTTTGTACCAGAACATAGAGCAGGAACCCTGTAATCAGAATAAAAAACCACCCTTTATAGGTCTGCGCTCTTGTCAAATACTCCGGATCATCAATGATGGAATATATCAATTGATCCGAAAAAATGATCCATAAGCCTCCAAAGATCATATAAAGCAATATGATTATGGCCGGGCTCCCGTATAATATGCTTTTTAATTTATGCATTCTTTTTTCAGAATATTTGTGACAGGTGTGCCAAGCATCCCGGTAGCACCAATGACAGCAATTGATTTTAGTCGGCTCATGGCTGTAATTTTTCGAGGTTGTTGAGCAGATAATGCAGGTGTGATTCAATCGTATCAAAAGGGCGATATCCCTTGGTGATTATGCCGTATTCATCACCCAGTTTCAATATCAGCGCCGGAAATCCATCCGCTCCGTAATTGCGGCTGCGGGCAAACTCATCGTAAGTTTTGTGGCGATATTCACTGCTGCTGAAATGTTTTTTGAATTCCGATTTATCAATTTCGTAATTATCAAGGAGCTGCTTGTAGGTGTCCCAATTGTTCAGATTTGCACCCGATTTAAAAAAGGCAGATTGCATCTTTTTTGAAAAATCAAAAGTGTGCTGAGGCTGCATCTGTTTCATAACTGTTTGCGCAACAGAGGGCGGCTCAGAGTTGTAGAGATAATTGCCTTCTTCCAGGAGAATTTTAAAGGGATCTCCGAACGTTCTACCCGTTATTTTTTCAATATTCGGTATCAGGTTATAGAGATAAGCGTAGCCTTCACTGATTTTTTCAGGCGGATCGGTAATAGCAAGACCTCCGCTCATCAATTCAAAATGCAAACGCTCTGAAAATCGCGACATGATTTTATCAAGAATCGGCTGAAAGCCATAACACCAGCCACAGAGCGGATCAGTTACATATATGAGAGTTGGTTTTTCAGAAATCATGATTTTCTGATTATCGGAAAAGTTAAAATTTATTTTTTTATTCTATATCCGGCTTTTCAATACCAAGCCTGATTTTCTGAGCTTTACTTTGATCAATATTTGCCATACTCAATTCAGCGAGCCGCTGACCAGCCTCTTTAATTGGAATGGATACAGCATTAGCTCCAACCTCTTTCATTGCCTCTGCTTCATCTTCGCGCATGGTAATCACATAGATAACACCATCAAAGCCGATGTTTCTTAAAACTTTTGTTGCATTTATTTTCGCCTGCTGATTGCCCATTGCAATCATCACAGACTTCAGATTATCAATATCGGTATTACCCCACAGCTCTGTATCCTGTATATCTCCATATACAACCCGTCGCCCGTTTTTAAGGTTTCGTTCAATACGGTCAGGGTCAATATCCATTCCGACAACTCTTTTGTCTTCTTTTTTCAATCTGTCGTAGGCAGCCTGCCCTGCATTACCCATCCCGATTATCAGGTATTCGGCTGTACCAAGCGAAATGGTATCCTTGTCGCGGTGTTTTACATCTCTTTCAAATGTAATCAAAAAGGCTTCAATTTTTTTCCAGAGTGTTTCCTCGTTAATAAAAACCGGCGCATTTAAAGCATATGAGATTGCTGTGATAAGACCAAATACAACCATTATACCTTCCGGCAGATATCCATTTGCGGTAGCTACCACCCCTGCTATCAATGCAAATTCACTGTAAGCAGTTAGCGCAACAGTTGAAAGATATCCTGTTCTAGCACGCAGCCGGAAAAACATAAAAAGCAGGTAAAACAGTATCGATTTCAGGGGTAACAGAAGAAGCACTACGCCAATAAAGACAAAATCTGATAGAGGAGGAAACCCGGATAGACCGATTTCAAGAAAAAACCCTACAAGAAAAGCCTCTTTAACAGCCCAAAGCTTTTTCCCGATTATATCTCCCCGCTGGTCTGTTGCAAGCAGCATACCCACAACCAGGGCTCCCAATTCACCGGAGAGATTAAACTGTTCAAAGAGAGTGGCGCCTCCGATCGACAAAACCAGGCCAAGCAGCAACAAGAGTTCGTTATCTCTTATGTGATCAAGCAGTTTTGAAAGAAGGGGTCGCAAAAGCGGCAATAGAAAAAGAGATAGTGCCCATACACTCGGTATGCCCCCGCCTGTAACTGCTATAATACCGATTGCAACCAGGTCCTGTAAAATGAGAATTCCGATGGCTATTCGTCCGTAAAGGGCACCCAGTTCATTTCTGTCTTCCAGATTTTTTGCTGCGAGAACCGTACTCGAAAAGCTCAAGACCACGGCAATAATTGCTGAAGAGGTTACACTGAATCCAAAAAAGAGGGAAACCGGGAAAAATATGGCTGTTGAAATAATAAGGTGGGAAATACCTACACCCAGTACATCAATCCGCAAGATATTCTTTATCCGGATGTGCAGACCGACGGTAAACAGAAGAAAGAGAACCCCGATGTGCGCAATTTCGTGAAGGAGTTCACCGGCCTGGTAGCCGTATACGGAAAGCAAGAGTCCTGCTGCCAAATATCCCACAAGGGGTGGCAGACGAAACCTGGAAACAGCAAAACCGAGTAAAAATGCAAAACCGATCCAAATGATATCCATGGAGAAACTTAAATTTATAATTTAACCCGGAGGCAAAATACTCAATTGAGAATTCAAAATTCAAAATGAGTAAAAATAAATGACAAGTTTTTAGAACCAAACAGCGGATGAGAATCGCCCTGACCAGTTGCAATCTTGATGTGTGAAGAAAATGTTATCATTGGTTTAAAACAATGGATTTACGTGAGGATCCGGAGGCAGATAAAAAGACGGGCAGAGAAGTTATTTATTCACCGGTTTTACTGCGCACTGGCAACTTATAACACTTTGAAATGTGATCCGTCAAAGGCCGGACAAGATGATCGATCCGTCTGAGCCGGACAAGTGACCCGAATAACCGAATGACCGGTTTGGATGTAGCAACTGCCCGGTTAAAGTTTTTTTGATCAAGCTGTGAACCGGAAGATTCTATGACTCCTGAAAGAAAAGCACTGTCGGGATCCGCTCAGAATGACAAGATGCCCCGGGTCAAATGGGCGGCGTATCAGGACTCTGGTTGCATCCGGATTATTACCACGCCGCCCGTGTTTATCTTCGGCGGGTGGCACGGTCGTTGTTCTTAGCCTGGTTTGGATACCCGCCGCCCTGAACCCAAATCCGGCCTGTCATCCCCAAGTGAAGGTGACGGTGTGCTTTTGCCGGAACCGTAGTCGAGGGATCCCCTCGTTATGGCAACTGTTAACGCTGCGGTTTAAAAACCAAAGGCAACCGATATAAATCAACTAACCAACCCGGTAATTGGATCTTTCACTCATCCCGGCAATTGCGCAGGGTTGAATCGCAATGGGCTCAGTGTTGCGCCGGGTTTTTACTGCATGCAACTTGGCGTTTCGTAGCATACCTGGCGGTTCACTTATTCAGTCAACAACCCGGACTCTCAAGTATTTTGAATTCTGATTTCTGAATCAGGAGTTCTATCTTTAGGGTTCAACATCCCGGCATGCGGCAATCTGTAACCAATAAGCATCAACTTTAAAGGTTAAAATGAACATATTTGCAATAATTATTCTTGCAACCCTGCTGACAGGCTTTATTCTGGATCTCGTATCGGAATACCTGAATCTGAAATCCCTGAAGAAACAGCTTCCTGAAGAGTTCAGAGATGTTTACGACGAAGAAACATACGCCAAATCACAGGAATATACCCGTGTAAACACTAAATTCGGGTTTATCACCGGCACATTTGACCTGGCTGTGCTTCTGGTTTTCTGGTTCGCCGGAGGATTTAACTGGCTTGATCAGTGGGTCAGATCCTGGGATCTTCACATGATCTGGACAGGCCTCTGTTTTATAGGACTTCTCTTGCTTTTTAAAATGGTTATCTCACTGCCCTTTTCAATTTACAGCACCTTTGTGATTGAAGAGCGCTTCGGATTCAACAAAACAGATGCCAAAACGTTCGTTATGGATCGCCTCAAAGGGTTGCTCCTGTCCGTTTTGATTGGCGGGCCGCTTCTTGCCGGACTGATTGCTTTCTTCGCCTATGGAGGGACATGGGCGTGGGTGTACGCCTGGATTGCTGTCACCCTGTTTTCACTGGTTATGCAGTATGTTGCCCCAACCTGGATCATGCCACTGTTTAATAAATTCGAGCCCCTTGAGGATGGTGAACTTAGAGAGGCCATTGAAGAGTACGCCGATAAAGTAAATTTCCCGCTGCAGGGCATTTACGTGATGGACGGTTCCAAACGGTCTTCCAAATCGAATGCTTTTTTCACCGGTTTCGGTAAAAACAAACGGATTGCCCTCTTCGATACCTTAATAGAGAATCACACCACCGAGGAACTGGTGGCTGTTCTGGCTCACGAAATCGGCCACTATAAGAAAAAACATATTGTGAAAAATATGGTTATCAGTACCATGCATACCGGTGTGATGTTTGCACTGCTCTCCATTTTTCTGAATGTGCCGGGTCTTTTTGAAGCGTTTTATATGGAAGAGATGAGTGTTTATGCGGGACTCGTTTTCTTCGGACTGCTCTATTCTCCCGTAGAGATGATTCTTGGTTTCTTTATGCAGAAACTGAGCCGCAAACACGAATATGAGGCGGACGAATTTGCAGCGAGTACTGTTGAGAACCGGGAGTGGATGGTTGATGTGCTTAAGAAATTATCGAAGGATAATCTTTCGAACCTGACGCCCCACCCTCTTTATGTGAAACTGAACTATTCACACCCGCCGGTACTGAAAAGAATTCGGGCAATCAGGGGCAATTAGACTGTTTCTGAGTCCTGCATTATTCATTGGTTCATTTTCTGGATGGATAAAGTTCGCCGAAAACAACCTGTTATTTTTTAAAGGACTCAAATATTGACCCAACTTATTATCTTACAATAGATTATGAAATATTCAATAAAATCTTTGTGAGAAATGCGGGCTAAGGGCATGACAAGACACAGCTGTATCGTGGAAAGTTAGCATTATTAATCAATCACATTGAGGAACTGCTTCAAATACTGCTACTTGAGCTCATCCAGCCATTGGATAATTGTGTTGGTAAAATCGGGAGTGAATGATTTATCGAGGTTGGCATATTCATCCGGGGAACCGGTTATTGCATTCTGAAACAGGTGATTGGCATTGGAGATGGTGACTACCTGTATGCGGGATGTATAAGATTTTGAAAATTCCCGAAGCACTTTCCGGTTCATATCAGCGCCAACCTGTGTGTCTTTTTCACCAAAAAGAGCCAATACGGGAACATCCAGTTTTCGCAATTCTTCAAGCGGGTCAGTTTGAATAAATGACCGAAACCAATCGCTTTTTGCACTTTCAAGCTGGCGGTCTACCTGCTTTTCTATGAACTCGTGTGGCGTGCCCAGCGAAGCCAGGCTCTGCTCAGGCAGGGATTCCAGCTGTTCCCAAAGGCGGTCTTTCAGATCCTCTTCGAGCTCTGTCCAGCCGCTTTCGTTTTTTACGGTTTCATACAACCTGTTCTGGAACTCAATATTTTCTGTAACTACAGAGTCGGGAATGCCTTGCCTTTCGGAAATATCATATATCTGCCGGTTAATAATTTCATCGCCCGGAACCGCAGGCCCTGCCATCGAGATAACACCCGAAATATCCGGCCTGTCAGCGGCAGCATAGGCTACAATAGCTCCCTGGCTGTGACCCAGCAGGTAGATATCATTAATTTTATAGGTGATCTGCTGATTAAAATAGTCAACAATCCAGATCACATCACCAGCCAAATCCTGAATGGTTGCATCCGTCTCTCCGGTTGAGATGCCCACGCCTCTGTCGTCATACCGGAATGTTGAATAGCCGGCTTGTGCCAGTTCAGAAGCCAATACCCGGAATGGTTTAAATCCGGCAATGGTGGCATCGCGATCCATAGCACCGCTTCCGCTGATAAGGATAACCAAGTCTGAATCCATCTGGTAATTTTCATCATGCCAGGCAATGCTTCCACCGATTATATGATCTCCGGCCTGAATTTCAATGCTTTTTTGATTTCTCAGCGCGTCTTTGTCATTTTTTGATTCCCAGGCTGTATTATCCTGAGCGAAAACAGTTGAAACTGAGAGCAGGAAAAGAACAAGGAACGACATTCCGGATCTGAGCATAGATTGTTTATTGTTATAGATTGATTCGTGATTTGTGCAAGATGAGTAACGAACGGGGAATCTGATAATTATAACTATAAATAGAGATCAGCCCATGGCGCAATCAGTGATCCGGCGTAGGTGCTGTATTTTTCGTCTGTAAGTAGATGATCGGCTTTGTTCAGTGAGATAAAACTCTTTGGATGCTTGGCGGTTGAATAGATATGAGCTGCATTTTCAACTCCAACGGTTCTGTCGACCGGCGAGTGCATAACCAACAGGGCACGATCCAGGTTCCGGATAAAATCATCCATTTTTGAAGCTTTCAGGTCATCCACAAACTGCTTTTTTATTTTAAATTTTCTGCCGGCAAGGGTAACTTCCGCTTCACCGGTCTCTTCAATTTGATCCATATGCGCATCAAAGTGATGTTTCACATGCTTTGGTTCGCAGGGAGCGCCAATGGTAACAACAGCTTTGGCTGTCGGGATTTTGTGGGCAGCCTGGATCACTGCAGCTCCGCCCAGGGAGTGGCCAATTAAGACCGCGGGTCCGCTGATTTGATCTTCCATAAATTTGGTTGCAGCAACAAGATCATCAACATTGGATGTAAAATTGGTATTGGCAAAATCGCCTTCGCTCTGTCCGAGCCCCGTAAAGTCAAACCGCAGAGTAGCCACGTTTTTTTGTGCAAGGGCTGATGTAATGTGGCCGACAACTTTCAGATTTTTGGAACAGGTAAAACAGTGTGCAAACAGTGCACAGGTTTTAATATCTCCTTCAGGCATATCAAGCCTGCCTGATAATTTATCTCCGAGAGCTCCTTCAAATTCTACTTTTTTTGATTTCATATTTTCGGGTTAGTTTAAAAATTACGTTTGATACAGGTATCAGTTAACAGGTTGCAGACTTTGTAATTTTGTCACCTCCTCATAGTTTTTTAGAAGGTAACCTCTGAAAATAAAGATTAGTTGAATCAAAAAATGAAAGTAGCAAAGGATGATAAATATGTAATATCGATGATAAATAACTATGCCCGGAAATAGCGGGGAAATAATCTAAAGCACGGTTTCATCTTTTATATTCTGCTGCTTCGGGGATTGATTAAAAATCTCTTCCCATTCATCAGGCAGTTCTAAAATCATTTTCCGGAGATCTCCTGTTCCTTCCTGCACGGTAAGGGCAACAGTTTTATGCATAAGTGCAGTTGCCTGTTTCTCGTTAAAGCCATTGGAGTTTTCTAAAGCCTGTATGCAATCTTCAGGTTTTTTGGGAATCGGATTTTGCTGGTCACCTCTCAGGGTTTCGTAGTCGAGCCAGTCTGGTAATTGAGCGGCAAATTCTTGAGCAGTATCTTCAGAAACTGAGCTAACCAGCATGCCAAGTACAGTTTTTACACTATTTTCAGCTTCCTCTTCTGTGTCTATGAATTCGAATGTGTGAATTATTGGTATATAATAGTCTTTGATTTGCATAATGCATTCTCCTCTTTTTGTTATACTGTTGTTCTACAAGAATAACAGTATCTGAATTTTAATCATTTCAAACACAATCCCGGGGTACCCTTTCATCCCAGCTTTTACTGAAAAAGCGATGGCCGTTTTGCCAGGCATCCAGTTCTGCCCGGATGCGAAAGTGCGTCTCGTCTGAAGTCAATACCGTTCGTGTTCTTGTTTGGGTGTGCCAGCCGCCCCTTTTATATCCCCGGTGGGTAATCACTTCTCCCCTTGGAGACTGATGATCATTGGCTATCGTTGTATAGTACTCTGTGGTACGGTTTTCAATCTCAAGATCTATCTCTTCGATTCTGCGGATACCGCTGTCACGAATAACTTTGAGGGTGGAAGAGTTTTTGGCCAGGTCTCTGTATACAATCCAGTTGTGCTCGGGGGAGTCGACAATAGTTGTATTTACACCCGGTGCACCTTCCGGTTTGTCGAAAACTATCCGGTCATCGGTCTCAGGATCGGGTTTCCGTTCAGGCAAGACAACGCTGGAGTTTTCGGGATACACATTCAGTGTAGCGGGTTTTGGAGACGGCCACGCCAGGGGCCAATAAGAGGTGGATAATGAAACTCTTATCCGGTGACCAGTGGGAAAGTGCTGGGCAATACCATTCATTTCCAGGTGTATTTGATATTTTTTGTGTGGCTCTAGTGGTTCCGGATCTTCGTGTCCGTTTCGGTGGGTCAGGTTCAGGATACCAAACGTTACGCGGGTTGCTTCTCCGTTAGGTGCAACATCTGACAGACGGGCAGCCACCATAGCTACCGGCCGGTCAGTACAAAATTCAAGATTCAGCACCGGGGAACCCAAAATTTCCAGGGGCTCGGTAAGCACATCCGATTCATAAACCAGGGAGCCGCCATCCTCTTCCCGCTGATCTCCCGGCAGGTCTGGCATAGCGCTGTATGAACACCATTTTCCTGCAAACAGTCCGACACTGAGCGGCGATTGGATCTGTTTAATATTGTTTTTTTCCAAGTCATCATCATTTTCTGCAAGTTTGTGTTCACCAGCAATGCTGAATATCCTGTTGCCAATGCGTTCCGAAGGCCAGCTTTTTTCGCCCACCCATCGCCCGTCTGTTTCCTGGTAGCACGTATGGGGCGACATACTGTCCTGCATCCAGGCGCGAAGCATTGGTTCATCCATGATTCCGGTATCGATATCTTTCAGCCACTTATCCCACCAGCGAAGCGCCTCCTGTAAAAAACCGATTGCCGGACCCGGTTCTCCCAAGTGCGGATAGGTGTGTCCCCAGGGCCCGATCAACCCAAGACGCGGAACTGAGAGTCCCTTAAGCAGACGGAAGATTGAATTGGAATAACCATCTGCCCATCCGCTGACACACATTACCGGACACTCTATATCATTGTAATTTTCATTTACGGATCCGTGTTTCCAGTAATCATCTTTTCTTTGGTGTTCAAGCCAGCTTCTAAGCCAGACATCTGAATTTTCAAGGCGTTCCAACCACATATTTTTCCATCGGTCACCGACAAGTTCAGGATCGGGGGGACAGGTGGATCGGTCGAACATGGTGGATGCCCAAGATAAATTATCACCGAGCAGGCAGCCGCCCATGTAGTGGATATCGTCTGTATAACGGTCGTCGGTGGAGCAGGCAGTGATCACGGCTTTCAATTCAGGTGGCTTGTAAGCTGCAATCTGCAAGCCGTTAAAACCACCCCATGAAATCCCGATCATCCCGACATCTCCTGAGCACCAGGGCTGTTTTGCAATCCAGCCTATTATCTCCATTCCGTCCTTAAGTTCAGTTTCAAGATATTCATCCAACAGAACTCCATCCGACTCACCGCTTCCTCTCATATCCACACGAAGGCACGCATATCCGTGGCCTGCAAAATAACGGTGCATGATGTTATCGTATGGCCGTGTGTGATCTCTTTTGCGATAGGGAATGTATTCCATGATAGCCGGCACAGGATTATTCGGAGCGTCTTCAGGCATCCAGATACGGGCACCTAACCGGGTGCCGTCTTTCAGTTTAATCCATACATTTTCTTTTTCAATGACATTATAGGGAAAAGATGCTACCTCTTCGAAATCAAATGACATATCAGTGAATTGAATCAATTTTAAAATTTAAAAGGTCGAAGCAGCGGTCTCGCTTTTCATAAAGCTCCTCTTTGTTTTTTGCTCCCAGGTAGACAGATGCAAGTTTATAGCTGTAGCTGTCCTGATCATACATTTCTGATAACCTTGTCCCCTCATCAACCCAGATTTTAATCTTCATGTCAGGTATGATTTTTCTGATATTATCCAGGTCATACATATCAGGCACATTTGTAATAATGCCATCATCAAATGCACGATAGTAAAATTTTGCAGCTACATTAAAATCGCCCTCTCCAGACGGAAGTGCAGGTTCTTCGCCCAGTGCAACTTCAACCATAGGCTTATGATTGGGTGCTCCGTCAACTTTCAAAAAGGGATCGGAATGAGATTGAGATATACGCGGATTGATCTCCAGGAGCCATAAGTGATCGCTTTCATCATCGTAAAAGAACTCGATATTGAAACAGCTGTTATCGTAACCTATACCTGTGAGCAAACTGGAAGAAATTTGTTTCATTTCATCTATTACTCTCTTGTCCAGCACAGACGGATATTCATAACTGTAGAAAGTCTCATGATCAGGGTGCCGCAGTGAATCAAAAACGCCGGTATAGCCTATTTTTCCGTTATGAACCTGGCCCTCGATGGTGCACTGTTTTCCCTGAATAGTTTCTTCTGCTATACAGTAGTAGCCGTCAATATCTTTCATGAAGTCGGGCAGTTCTGTCTGTTTTAGAACATAGTTAATCGGGTCAGCAAACCGATGAATGTTCTCTTTAATAATGGAAAGATATTTATCGAACTCTTTCCTGTTGTGCACCTTAAAACAGAGTTGTGATGCGAAGGAAACGACGGGTTTCAGCCAGAAAGGGAAGTCTATGTCAACATCATCAAAAGGGTTTTTACCGTTTGGATTTATAAGATTAAAATCCGGGATGTTGTCAGGTATATACTTCCTCTGCTCTTTTCGTCCAAAGTATTTATGTTCGCATTTTATCAGTGCATCGACAGGCAGATGTGGCAGATTGTATTTCCTGGCAAGTAATGGTGTGATACATGTGACCGGAAAATTCCAGAAACCGACAATTGCATCCGGAGCAATATCAAAAGAATCAACAGCTGATACTGCTTTTCCCATAAGATCATCCATTGGATATTTTTCCTGATGCTGCAGTTCAGAAATATCCAATATAGAATGATAGTCATACTGTTTATACTTATCGAATGAGTGTAACATTTCAAAATTAAACTCATCGATTCCGATCACAAATACCTGTTTTTTCAAACCAAGCCTCTCTTTTAAGATTTAAAATTTCTGCCAATCAGAGGCTTTTTCATAAATCGATTAATTATGCACCACAAACGTGATTTTTGTATTTACCCTGTATTTTACTACCTGGTTGTTTTCAACGATAGCCTGAAAATCTTTTACATATGCGTGCTTGATATCTTCAACGCTTTTTGAGGCGTCCTTGATAGAATTTTCTACAGCTTGTTCAATTGTTTTTCCTTCTGCCAGAACCTCGATTACTTTAGCTAAACTCATAATAAGTTGTTTTTTTAGTTTTAATTCTCTCGTGTATAACCTAAACATTTTATTAATTTGGATTGTTCCATGAATCCTTTGGAGACATTGAATAAAAGGATTATTTTTTTCAAAAGACTTTATACTATCAAAAGACAGAAACAACAATGAAGAAATACTTTCCTTTTTTTATAATACTTCTCTTTTTTTCCGCTTGCAGTTCAGAAGAAACAGCTGATCAGGCTTCTGATCAATATCCAAATGATCAACTGTTGGTCAGTTCTGAAGAGTTGAATAGCATGATTCAGTCGGGAGCACCCGTAATTATAGATGTGCGCTCAAATCCGTCACAGGATTTTATTCCCGGGGCTGTTCATTTTCCGGCGGTGTCAAAACTTGCAGATCCTGACCATCCTATCCCGAATTACCTTGTAGGCCCCGACAGTTTTGAGAAGATGATGAAGGATCTTGGCCTTCATAATGATGAAGATGCTGTAATTTACGATGAAGGAAATGCACTTCATGCGGCGCGTCTTTTCTATGCACTCGAATATTACGGCTATTCAAATGCGTCAATTCTGAACGGTGGTATAGAGGATTGGAAAGCAAAAAGTTTTCCCACAGAAGAAAGTCCTGATGAATTGCCTGAAGGGAGTTTTACAGTAAATGTTCAGGAGAGTAAATTTTGTGATTTTGATTATGTAATGAATGCATCGGATGATCCGGATAAAGTGATCTTTGACGTGCGGTCGGAGGCGGAATATACAGGCGAAAACCAGCGCGCTGAAAAGGGCGGACATATTCCGAATGCGGCGAACCTGGAATGGAACAATGTTATTGAAAAAGAAGGAATTCCCTACTTTTTGCCGGCGGATGAAATACAGGAAATGTATGACAGTATGGGAATTACCCGCGATAAAGAGATCATCCCGCACTGTCAAACAAATGTGCGCGGGTCTCACGCCTATTTTACATTACGCTTAATGGGATATGACTCGGTTCGTCCTTATGAAGCTTCCTGGGCTGAATATGGAAACAGGGAAGATTCTGTTGTAGAATAAAAAAATTATTATCTGAAAAGACGGAAAACCTGCATAATGATTAGCAAAAACTGTCTTCAAAAAAGTAATTATTAATCTATTACCCACATCTGATTATGGAAAATTTAAATCTCATAAAATTATCTCTTTTTATTGCAGCCGCAACTATTCTTATCACCGGTTGCGGAGATGACAATCCGGGCGGAGTTCCGGGTTCGAGTCTCGATTTTATCATAAGTGACAACGCAGCCCTTAATCCAAGCGATGTTGCGCCGCTTACGGCCCTGATTCAAATCGAAACAGAAGAACCGGTTCGTGTCCGCCTCCGGGTCTTGGGAAAAAATGGTTCCGCTTCTGATGTTATTCATGAATTTGAACAAGTTGATACCACGCTTGAGATCCCGGTTCTTGGACTTTACGCAAACTTTGAAAATGAGGTTGAACTCACCTTTTTTGATGACACTGGTTCTGATTTGGGAACAAAATCTTACACTATTCAAACAACTGCACTGCTGGCAGACTTGCCTGAAATAGAAATTGATGTAGCAAATGAGAACCGGATGGCAGAAGGGTTTACTTTTGCAAACTATTTTGGCCATCGCGAAGGTGGTAATCCTACTCCTCAGCGAGCATTTATCTTCGACCGCTTTGGTGATATCAGATGGTATCTGAATTATGCAGGAGACTCTGATTTAAATAATCTTTTTTACGATAACGGAATGGAGCGGCTCGCAAATGGAAATCTTTTTTTTGGTGACAGGTCATCTCAAAAGATTTACGAGATTGACATGTTCGGTGAAATTCTCAACAGCTGGGAGATGCCCGGCTATGGTTTCCATCATGATGTTATTGAGAAGCCGGACGGAGACTTTATCGCTACAGTTAATAAATTCGGAGAAAGCACGGTAGAAGATTATATCATTGAAATCGACCGTAACAACGGGGCTATCATAAATGAGTGGGATCTGAATCTATCCCTTGATAACACCCGCCGTGCCTGGGAGACAAATCTCGCAGATTTGAACGTCGACTGGTTCCATGCAAATGCAGTGTCCTATGATCCTGCTGATAACACGATTATTGTCTCCGGCAGAACACAGGGAACAGTGAAGCTGACCGAAAATAACGAAGTTGTGTGGATACTTGCGCCTCATAAAGAGTGGGATACAGCAGGTAACGGGGAAGATTTAAACCAGTTTCTGTTGCAGCCGCTGGATTCTGATTCACAGCCAATAACAGATGAATCGGTAAAAAGCGGAGATGTAAATCATCCTGATTTTGAATGGTCGTGGTACCAGCATGCTACCAATATCTTACCGGATGGGAACCTGATGCTCTTCGATAATGGAGAGAACAGGAATTTCTCAGGTACCGGTACCTACAGCCGTGCTGTTGAGTATGAAATTGATGAAGAGAACATGACCATCAGGCAAGTCTGGCAGTATGGCAAAGAACGCGGACCGGAAACCTATTCGCGGATTGTTTCGGATGTTGATTTTTTCCCTGTGGAAAACCACGTTTTCTTCACCCCCGGTGCTGTTAGCTTCAATGGCGATTACGGGAAAGTGATTGAGATTGACTACGATAGCGGTGATGTTCTGTTTGAGGCAACCATTCGTCCGCCCGTACCTGCCTTCGGATTGATTACCCTGCACCGGAGTGAAAGAATGAGTTTGTATCCGGAGTAATTGGAGGTAAACAGACTTATCTTTAGAGGAAGAGCAGCATGTAAAATTTTAATTTAGTGAACTGACTCATATGAGAGAGAATATCCACATAGGGACATCGGGATGGAATTATGATCATTGGAAAGGGCCGTTCTACCCGGAAGATTTGCCGCAGGATCAATGGCTGAAATTCTACACGGACCATTTTGATACCGTAGAAATCAATAACAGTTTTTACCAGCAGCCGGAAAAAGAGACGATTTCAGAATGGCGTGATGGTGTGCCGGATCATTTTCTGTTTGCGGCCAAGGCAAACCGCTACATCACACACATGAAAAAACTGAATGACCCTGAAGAGAGTATCCGGAAAATGGCGGACTCTTTTGGGGTTTTCGGTGATAAACTGGGGTCGATTCTTTTCCAACTTCCGCCAAAATGGAACTTCAATGAAGAGAGATTGCGAAGTTTTATAAAGCTTCTTCCAGGAGATTTCAGGTACGCATTTGAGTTTCGCGACAGAAGCTGGATTAACGATACAACAGCGGCCATTCTGGAAGAGAACAATATCGCATTTTGCATCTATCATCTCTCAGGTTATCAAAGTCCGCTTACAATTACAGCTGATTTCATCTACATTCGGCTGCACGGACCTGTTGAAGAAAAGTACCAGGGAAAATACGATGAAAACTATCTTTCCAGTTGGGCAGAAAAATTAACAGACTGGAGTGACAAGGGAAAAGATGTATATCTCTATTTTAATAATGATGATCAGGGTTTTGCAGTTCAAAACGCCCTGAAATTAAAAGAGCTGACAGGCGGGGTGCCGTCTTAAAGACTGAAGAGAGGGAGAGAAGGGGAGACTGAGAGAGGTTGGGAATTGTATTCAAGCGGCGCGGAAAAAGTAGTTGACCTGCCAGAATACTCATGCGCCGCACATTCTCCTAAACGCACATTGTCGTCTCGAGCGAAGCCTCAGCGCGTTTCTCACTGAGGCGGAGCCGAGAGATCCCCCTGATAAGAGCTGTCTGTCAAAAATACCTGCGCGCCGCGCTTCGTCCACAAAGTAGATACTGTCCAAAAAAGTGTGTCTGAGTTCAGGTCTTCTTATGGATCTACTGGTCTGCATTTTATTTCAGAGTAATGAGTTCTGCCCGGGACAGAGTGGAGGGAGCTCCCTGAAATAGGCAGTAAACAGCACTATTTCTCTTCCTGGCAGGAGGGACAGTAAATAGCCGATCGCCCGGAAACTTTTATAGATTGAAGGGTGCCACCGCAACCTTCTTTGGGGCAGTCAGCTCCTTCTGTGCGGTCAGAGAGAATATAATGGCCGGGAAAAAGATTTGGATCCACACGGCAATCAATTGCTGTATTAAGAACTTCATGCATCTGTTCATAAATTTCTTTCCAGTCATTCTCTGACAGGTTCTTCACTTTTGATTTTGGATGAATCCCAGCCTGAAACAGAATTTCATCTGAATAGACATTACCAATTCCCGCAATAATTTCCTGGTTCATCAGGGCCGGCTTAATCATACCCCGGCGGCCTTTAAAAACTCTTTCAAAAGCTTTAAAGTCAAGATCTTCATCAAAAGCATCGGGACCCATTTCAAGATCATCGATAAAGGTACGGGCATCTTCAATTACACGAATTTCACCCAGTTTTCTCTGCGAATCGTAAGCGAGAAAATAACCGTTTTCGAATGCAAGCAGAAGACGAGTGTGATCAGGGTACTCCTCTTCATTTTTAAAGTATTTGGGAAATCCTGTCATACCGAAATGAAACAACAAGGTGTGGCAGCTGCTGAGTTTTAAAAAAAGATATTTTCCGTGACGCAGTGTGTTTTCAAGTAACTGACCTTTCAGGTTGTTTTTCAAAGAATCACTGCTGATATTTTTTAAAACGTACTCATCTTTAATAGTTACATCGCTAATTCTTTTGTGAAGGGCGGTAGAATCTATATATCTCTTGAATATTTCTACATCAGGCAGTTCAGGCATATTGATCGCATTTTAGTTTACTATTCACTCCTGCTTTTTTAATCTCTCTCAGGAAATTACTTTTATATAATACTAAAATAGCTTTCTGTCAGGATAACTGCCAATTTCAAATTACGCACAAAACAAACGTATTCTATTTTTCTGATGTTCTCTATATGAGAGTAATTTTATAAGTAAACATCGATTATGCCTGTTCACAATAGTGATATTGCAGATATTTTCAGTGAAGTTGCAGACTTGCTTGATATAGAGGGTGCAAATGAATTTCGTGTGCGATCTTATCGTGAGGCAGCTCAAAGCATCGAAAACCTCTCTTCAAATATTGCCGACCTGGTTGATGAAGATAAAGATCTGACGGAACTTCACGGGATTGGCGAGAGCATTGCTGATAAAATCCGGGAAATTGTTGAAACGGGAAAGCTGGAGCAATTGGAAGAGATCAAAAAAAGGGTACCTGAAGATTTGATTCAGCTGCTCAATCTTTCCGGACTGGGACCGGAACGAGTAAAAGATCTATATCAAAAACTAAGTATAAAATCACTTGATGATTTAAAAAAAGCAGCGAAAAATGAAAAAATAAGAGAGCTGGAAGGATTTGGTGAAAAAACCGAGAATAAGATTAAAAAAGAACTTGAGAGACTTGGAGGAGAGGAAGAAAAGAGAACAAAACTGATCAGGGCAGAGGAGTATGCTGAGCCGCTTGTCAGTTACCTGGATGAGCTGGAGGAGATCAAGAAAATTATCATTGCAGGCAGTTACCGGCGCAGAAAAGAGACGGTCGGTGATATAGATATTTTGGTCACCTGCAGCGATTCGGAACCTGTAATGGATCGCTTTGTAAAGTACGATGATGTTGAGGAGGTTATCTCAAAGGGTGACACCAAATCCTCAATTCGTCTTAAGATAGGACTTCAGGTTGATCTCCGCGTTGTGAAAGAGAAAAGCTATGGGTCTGCACTGCTCTACTTTACAGGGTCGAAAAGCCATAATATAAAATTGAGGGAACGTGCTATCGACCGGGATTTGAAGATCAATGAATACGGCGTGTTTCCGGAAGGAAAAGAGAAGCCCGTTGCAGGTAAAACGGAAGAAGAAGTGTATGATATTGTTGACCTTGAATGGATACCGCCTGAAATCCGTGAAAACCGGGGTGAGATTGAGGCGTCGGAAAACGGCAAACTGCCAAAACTTATTTCACTTGACGATCTGAAAGGAGATCTGCACTGCCACACCACCTATACGGATGGCGTGGATTCAATAGAAGAGATGGCACGGGCAGCTAAAGATCTTGGCCATAAATATCTTGCCATTACAGACCATTCGAAAAGAGTTACGGTAGCGGAAGGCCTCGATGCTAAAGAACTTGCCAAACAGATCGAAGAAATTGATAAAATTAACGAAAAGCTGAATGATTTTACGATTTTGAAAGGAGTTGAAGTGGATATCCTGGAAGATGGAAGCCTGGATCTTCCGGATGATATCCTGAAAGAGCTTGATATCCGGGTCTGTTCGATCCACTATAAACTGGATCTGTCGAGTGAGAAGCAGACCAGGAGAATTTTGAAAGCGATGGAAAACCAGTATTTCAATATCTGGGCACATCCTACAGACAGAGAGATTCACAAACGAGATCCGATCGATATAAATATGGATAAAATTATGAGTGAAGCAGCCGGGCGAAATATCTGTATGGAGATCAATTCATCGCCTCGGCGTCTCGATCTGAACGACATTCACTCGAAGATGGCAAAAGAAAGAGGTATAAAAATTGCCATCTCCACCGATTCTCATACCAAAGATAATCTGAAAAATCTGAAATACGGAGTGAATCAGGCAAGGCGCGGCTGGCTTGAAGCGGATGATGTCATCAATACAAAATCAGCCGGTGAAATCATCAAAATGATGAAAAAGTAAATCTGAAAGAACCACTCAATGAGTCCGGAAAGAGATATAAAACCAGATATTAACCCGGGAGATATCAGCTCCGAAACTGACGCCAAAAAAGCGATCAAAAAACTTCGCGAGGCAATTCGGTATCACGACTACCGATACTATGTGAAGGATGATCCTGTGATTTCTGATGCGGAATATGATGAATTGATGTCTGCCCTGGAAGAGCTGGAGGAGAGATATCCCGGACTGCAATCGGAAGATTCCCCGACCCGGCAGGTTGGCGGGGAGCCGAACGAAGAGCTGGGGCTTGTGGATCATCCAAAACCGATGCTAAGTCTGAAATCCATAAAAGACGAAGAAGATCTTCTGAATTTTGACGATACCTGCCGGAAAGAGCTGAACAAGGAGCGGGTGGTCTACGTTGCAGAACCTAAATATGACGGCCTTGCTGTGGAGTTAATCTACGAAGATGGAACGCTTGTTCAGGGGACCACACGGGGAGATGGCCTAACAGGAGAAGATGTCACGGATAATATCAAAACACTCAGGGAGGTGCCGCTGAAATTATTAGAAGCAGACAACCGGGATATTCCGGAGAGACTGGTGGTCCGGGCTGAAGTGTACATGCGAAAAGACCGTTTTGAGAAGTTAAACAGAGAGAGGGAAAAACAAGATAAAAAGACGTTTGCAAATCCGCGAAATGCTGCTGCAGGATCTCTTCGTCAGCTTGACCCCGCTGTAACAGCTGAACGACCGCTTCAAATCTATTTTTATGAAGTGGCCCGGATTGAAGGGATCTCTTTTGATACACACTTTGATGCAATACAGGCACTGCCCGGCTGGGGATTGAAGGTTAACAAGGAGTTAAATAAAAAATGTAATGGAATCAGTCAGGTGACTGAATTGTACAATCATCTGGAAGATATCCGGGAAGATCTGCCATATGAAATTGATGGTATGGTCTGCAAAGTGAATAACCTGGAAGCGCAGAGCACTCTGGGTACGCGGTCGAATAACCCGCGCTGGGCCATTGCCTATAAATTTCCGCCCCGGCGTTCCACCGCACGGATCAGGGATATTACGGAACAGGTCGGGCGTACAGGAAAAGTTACACCTATCGCAATACTCGAACCGGTTCACATCGGGGGTGTTGAGGTTCGCAGGGCATCCCTGCACAATCAAAATGAAATTGACAAGAAGGATATTCGTATCGGGGATAAGGTGATTGTTGAACGTGCGGGCGATGTAATTCCCTATGTAGTAAAACCAATTGAAGACGAAAGAACCGGTGACGAAAAAAGATATCAAATTCCGGATGAATGCCCGGTTTGCGGATCAGATGTTGTTCTGAGTGAAGATAAAAAACAGGCTCACTGCACAAATATGAAATGTCCGGCCAGGGTGCGCGAGGGAGTGAAACATTTTGTGTCTGCTGATGGAATGGATATTGAAGGACTGGGAGATAAAAGAGTGGAAGCGCTGCTGAATAAAGAGCTGATCTCAGTGATTTCAGATCTCTATTATCTCGACAAAGAGAGGCTGAAAGAACTGGATGATATTGCCGATAAATCAGCTGACAATATCCTGAACGAGATCGAAAAGAGCAAGGAAAAAACACTCGACCGTTTTCTGTTTGCACTGGGCATTCCCCATGTTGGGTCACATATGGCGCGGGTTCTGACATCTAACTTTGATACCCTGGATGATCTGATCAATGCAGAGAAAGAGGAGTTAATGCAAATTGATGAAATAGGTCCTGAAGTGGCCGAATCAATTGTATCATTCTTTAAAAACAAGGAGAATCTGGATGATATTGAGAGAATGGAAAAAGCCGGTTTGAAATTGCACAATCCACAGGCAGGTGAACAGAAACAGCCGCTGAAAGATTTAAAGTTTGTATTTACGGGAACTCTTGAAGAGTGGACACGTGACGAAGCGAAAGAGCTGGTTGAACGGCTGGGGGCGCGGGCAACGTCAAACGTGAGCGGTGAAACCGATTATGTGGTTGCCGGTCCCGGTGCAGGTTCAAAGCTGGATGATGCGAGAGAACATAACGTAAAAGTGCTGGATGAAGAAGGGTTTAAAGAGCTGCTTTCGGAGAGAACGTAAGCGTTTTTAAAAGACTCATGCATGATCTTGCTGACATCAGAAATTGTTCCCTTCCGCCCACCAGCCGTTCCTGACGGAACGAGTTCCGGGTCGTATCTTAACGATCTGCTACCGACCAATCGTCCCGACTGGGACGAATAGAGAGCCATTATCTTCAATAATTAAATGGCAGAATAAGAAAAATGTCCCGGCACAGGGACATTTGGTGGGTAGCTCGAAATTGTGGCTTATATCTCTTTGTTCCGTCAGGAACGGCTGGTGAAACAGGACAGAAATTTATTCAGGAAATAGATCTCTGCTATAATTCGTTTATCTTTACGTAAAGAATTTTCACAATTGATAAATCAGTGCATGACCTACCTTTCCGTAGAACAGTTATCTAAACATTATGGCATCAAACCGCTTTTTGAGGGCCTTACTTTCGGGATTTCGAAAGGAGACAAAACAGCTCTTGTGGCACCCAATGGCACCGGTAAATCGACACTGCTGAAAGTGCTGGCCGGAAAAGAGACACCGGATTCAGGTGAAGTGATGATACAAAACGGCCTCCGGGTTGGTTTCCTTGAACAGGAACCTGATCTGAATGACCGGATGACCATTCACGAATTTATTACACAGGGACATTCGGATATGGCTGCAATCATACAGAATTATGAAAAGGCCTCACAAAACCAGGCGGAAAATTTTAATGAGAAGACGCAAAATGCATTTGAAAAAGCACTCTCTGCCATGGATGCGGCCGGCGCATGGGATTATGAACAGCGCATGCACCAGATCCTGGGAAAGCTGAACATCCACAATTTGAATCAATCCATAGCATCCCTCTCGGGCGGAGAACGAAAGCGGGTTGCGCTTGCTTTTGTTCTTCTTGAAAACCCTGACCTGCTTCTGCTGGATGAGCCTACCAACCATCTGGATGTGGAGATGATTGAATGGCTGGAAAATTATTTGGCCAAAAGTGCAACCACACTGCTCATGGTAACTCACGATCGTTACTTCCTGGACAGGGTTTGTAATCACATCATTGAAATTGACGACGGCAACCTATACCATCACAACGGAAACTACCAGTACTACCTCGAAAAAAAAGCAGAACGTCAGCAAATTGAACAGCTCGAAACCAATAAAGCGGGTCAGCTGCTGAAAAAAGAGCTGGAGTGGATGCGGCGGGCTCCGAAAGCCAGAACCACGAAATCGAAATCGAGGATCTCCTCTTTTTATGAAACAGAAGAGAAGGCGAAACAGAAATCAGGCGGACCCGAACTCCGGCTTGAAGTGAATATGCAGCGCATGGGAGGTAAAATCCTGGAATTGACGAACATCAGCAAACGCTTTGATGATACCGTGATCCTGGATAATTTTTCCTACTCCTTTAAACGGGGTGAACGAATTGGCATTATCGGTAAAAATGGTGTGGGGAAAAGCACATTTTTAAATATCATCACCGGTAAAGAAGAGCCGGATTCCGGGGATCTTGATAAAGGGAGCACCATCGCCTACGGACACTATCAGCAGAAGGGAATACAGCTTGATGAAGAGCAGCGTGTAATTGAAGTTATGAAAGAGATCGCAGAAGTAGTTGAGCTGGCAGACGGAAAAAAAGTATCAGCCTCCCAGTTCCTGGAACATTTCATGTTTACGCCCGAAATGCAGTATACACCCATATCAAAACTGAGCGGCGGGGAACGCAGAAGACTTGGCCTGATGATGGTGCTCATCAAAAATCCGAATTTCCTGATTCTGGATGAACCCACCAATGATCTGGACTTAATGACCCTGAATCGCCTGGAAGATTTTCTGCAGGATTTTGGCGGCTGCCTGATCGTTGTTTCCCACGACAGGTTTTTTATGGATAAACTGGTGCAGCACTATTTTATATTTGAAGGCGACGGTGTAATCAGGGACTTCAATGGTACCTACCGTGAATACAGGGAGCAGGTTGCACTACGGGAATCAGAAGAGAAGGCAGCTCTAAAGAAAAAGGAGAAGCCAAAGAGAAGAGAGACAAAAACTGTTTCCAAAGCTGCCAATAAAGGACTTACATTCAAAGAGAAAAAAGAGTACCGCAAACTGGAGAAAGAGATTGAAAAACTTGAATCAGAAAAAAAAGAGCTGGAGAAAATCCTAAGCGCCGGTACCCTTGAGTATACAGAGCTGCAGGATAAATCGGCACGTTACGGAGAGCTTCGGGATATTATTGATGAGAAGAGCATGCGCTGGCTGGAGCTTGCCGAAATGGAAGAATAAGATGTCGATACCCGATCTGCATTTATGAATTTTGAATAATTCACATTACATTATTTGATAGATTTTGCGTGGAATTTCGTTAGAAAGTCACGTCATCTCTTTTCTAATTTAAATTTTAACCATGGTTTCGGACCGTTTTAACGTACAGGGATTTATATGTCTGCCACAGTCTCAAAAATTATTTCATCTCTTTTTTTAATCACAACTGTTCTTTTTCTGTTTGGCTCTAATCAAACTGCCACAGCCCAGGAAATATTTGGACACGGACATGATACAGACTCACCTTCTTTTGAAAATAAATTTATAGACGGGCTTGAATATCGAAATATTGGTCCGTTTCGCGGCGGCAGGTCTGTTGCTGTTGCCGGGCATGATGATCAGCCTCACACTTACTATACCGGGTTTACCGGCGGAGGTGTTTACAAAACAACAGATGGTGGTACTAACTGGATAAATGTATCGGACGGCTATTTTAAAACGGGATCAGTCGGAGCCCTGACTGTAGCTCCCTCAGATCCGAACGTAATTTATGCAGGTATGGGAGAAACCTGCATTCGCGGGAATATGTCTGCCGGTGACGGAATCTACAAATCCCTGGACGGCGGAGACAGCTGGCAGCATATCGGGCTGGGCGATTCCCATTTTATGGGTGAAATCGTGGTTCATCCTGAGAATCCGGATGTGATCTGGGTGGCCGCCATGGGTCATGTTTTTGGAACAGATGGAAATGATGAACGGGGAGTCTTCAAGACTACCGACGGAGGTGAAACCTGGCGAAAGGTTCTCTATCACAATGAGAAAACCGGTGCCGTCGATATTGAGATTGATCCGAATAACCCGAGAGTGTTGTATGCATCACTTTGGGAAGCGTATCGCAACCCATGGGAGATGTCGAGCGGTGGTGAAGGAAGCGGATTGTACAGAAGTAGTGATGGCGGGGAGACCTGGGAAAATATTTCACAGCGCCCCGGAATGCCAAAGGGATTGCTGGGTAAAATCGGGGTTGCCATTTCGCCTGTGAACCCGGATCGAGTCTGGGCTATCATCGAAAATGACAACGGCGGCGTATTCCGGTCTGATGACAGCGGAAAAACCTGGAAACTGATCAACAGCGATCGGGAATTGCGCCAGCGCGCCTGGTACTACAAACACATCGTGGCCGGTACGGAAAATGAAAATGAAGTGTATGTGCTCAACGTCGGTTTCTACAAATCTACCGATGGCGGACGTTCTTTTGAAAGAAAAGGAACACCCCATGGCGACCATCACGATTTATGGATCTCGCCATCTGACGGAAACCGCATGGTGGTTGCAGATGACGGCGGCGGACAGGTTTCTTACAACGACGGAAAGAGCTGGTCGTCCTATCACAAATATGCAACAGCCCAGTTTTACCAGGTTATCCTTGATAATCAGTTTCCATACAGAGTTTACGGCGCGCAGCAGGATAACAGCACCGTTGGTATCAAAAGCCGTACGGCAAGCTCCGGAATCACCGAGCGCGACTGGGCCCCGGTTGCAGGTGGAGAAAGCGGATATATTGCACCCGACCCTACCGATCCGAATATAACCTATGGCGGCAGTTACGGGGGGTATTTTAATAAATTTAACGACTTCACAAATCAGAGCGACCGTATTGATGTATGGCCGGATAACCCGATGGGCGCCGGAGCCGAAGATCTGAAGTACCGGTTTCAATGGACATTTCCGATCTACATCTCACCACATAACCCGGATATTTTGTATGCTACGTCTCAGTATGTTCATCGCTCGGATGATGAAGGAATGAGCTGGGAGACGATCAGCGAAGACCTGACCCGAAATGATAAATCGAAACAGCAGGAGTCGGGCGGACCGATTACCAAGGATGACACCAGTGTTGAGTATTACAATACGGTTTTTACCTTTGCAGAGTCGCCCGTTCAGCCCGGAGTTCTTTGGACCGGCGCTGACGACGGACTGATTCACATAAGCCGTGATAATGGTGAGAGCTGGACGGAAGTAACGCCGGACGGAATGCCGGAAGCGATGGCCAGTATTATCGATCCGTCTCCACACGATGCGGGCACGGCCTATCTTGCTGCCACGCGTTATAAATTTGATGATTTTTCTCCCATGCTTTACAAAACGACAAACTATGGAAGGAGCTGGACCAAAATCACCAATGGAATTCCCGACATGGATTTCACACGGGTAATCCGTGAAGATCCCAATCGCAGGGGATTGCTCTATGCGGGAACGGAAACCGGTGTATATGTATCTTTTAATGACGGAGAACTTTGGCAGCCGCTTCAATTAAACCTGCCTGCCGTTCCCATTACAGACCTTGCTGTGCACGAGCGGGATAAAGACCTGGTTGTGGCAACGCAGGGCCGTTCGTTCTGGATCCTGGATGACCTGGCGGTACTGCATCAGCTGAGCGACCGGATCGAAAATGATGATTACTTTCTCTACCAGCCGGAGACTACCTACCTGTTCGGAAATCACAGAGATATTTCACCCGGGGAGACACTTGGAGAAAACCCGGAAGATGGCGTGGTTGTCTATTACAATCTGAATGAAACAGGTGACCAGGAGATCAAACTCCAGTTTACTGAACCTGACGGAGATGTAATCCGGACCTTCTCAAGTAATGAAGATCTGGAGGGAAAACCGGTGAAAGAGTCGGAAGAATTTTACGAAGAAGAACACGATGTGCCCTCGGATGTGCTCACTGTAAAAGAGGGGCTGAACTCGTTTGCCTGGAACATGCGTTATCCCGGGGCGGCAGACCTTGAAGGCAGGCAAATTCTCTGGGCCGGTTCAACCCGCGGGGCTAAAGCCGTTCCCGGCCGATATGAAGTACGGCTGATCGTGGACGAAGAAGCAGTGATGAGTCAGCCGTTCGAAATCACGAAAGATCCGCGTATTGAAACCACCCAGGAAGATTTTGAAGCACAGTTCGACCTGCACCAGACCATCATCGCCAAACTGGACACCACACACAAAACGATCAACCGGATCCGGGAAATTCAGAAAGAACTGAATGATATCAAATCAGATTTTGCAGATGATGAAGAGGTTCAGGAAAAAGCAGATTCCATGCTGGAGCTGCTGGGAGATGTGGAAGGCGAGTTGATGCAGACAAAAGCAGAGGCGTTCCAGGATGTTCTGAATTATGAGATCAAATTAAATAACAAACTGGCTTCACTTGCCAATACGGTAGGAACCGGAAATGGGCGTCCTACAGAGCAGCAATATGAAGTATATGAAGATCTTGCCGCAAAAGTGGATGCACAGTTCAAACGTATTGAACCAATTCTCACCGGTAGACTTCCCGACCTGATACAGGAGATCGAGCAGGAGCCGATTCGAATTGATTACTAACATCGTATTTACCTATTTCAATAAAAAAAATCAGCATCAATTCCTTGAGAGATTGGAAAAACGTGTGCAAAAAGGAAGCATTCTGGTTACAGGCAGCAATGTGAACATTCCGCTTGTGAGATGGCTGGGAAGAGTAGTTAACACACACCCGGTTTTTAAAGTGGCTTGATTATTTCACCGCTATTAAGCAGGCGAAAATAAACCATGTCATTTTTTTATTAGTAATCTGTATATTAAATAAACAGGGAGATAAAAAAAACGGGAGTATAACTATGAAAAAATTACATTTTTCACTTGCCTTCATTTTTATATGCATTTTCAATGTAATGGGATTGCATGCACAATCAACTGACTCAACCATCTTCAATCCGGATACCGAAGAACTGCATTCTTTCATGGATTCTTTGATTACCGGAAAAATAGATTCCCTTAATGTGCCTGGAGTATTAGCGGTGGTGATGAATCGCGACAGTATCCTCTATTCCAAGGGATTCGGCTTTGCTAATATTGAAGAGGAGCAACCGGTCGATCCTGAAAAGACAGTCTGGAGACTTGCATCCATCTCAAAAGTGGTAACCGCTACAGCTGTTATGCAGCTTGTTGAGAAGGGTGAATTGGATCTTGATACAAATATAAATTCTTACCTGGAAAATCTGACTTTGCCTGAAGAGAATTATGGCCCGGTTACACTGCGTCATCTGCTCACCCATACACCGGGTTTTGATGACAGGTATTTAAACAAATCATTCCGGACAGAAGAAGAGTGGCCGGATCTGAATACTTTTTTAAACGATATTCTGCCCCGACGAATCTTTCCACCCGGGGAAATCTACTCTTACTCAAATGTTGGCAATGCGCTGGCGGCACTTGTTGTAGAAGATGTAACAGGTCTTGACTTCGACACCTATTGCCGGCAGTATATCTTTACTCCGCTGCAAATGGATCAAACAAGTTTTCGAATACTAAATGACCGGATGGCCGAGAATCTCTACACCGGATATGTTTTTGAGAACAATGCATTTACCAGTACGCCTTTTGATTATCTTGGTGATTATCCGGCGGGCCAGCTATTATCAACCGGTGAGGAATTTGCCAGGTTTATGATGAGTCACCTCAATAGAGGTGAGTATGAGGGAGTACAGATCTTAACCGGAAGCACTGTAGAAGAGATGCACTCGGCCCAATTCAAGCAGCATCCGAAACTGAACGGATCTGTTGGCTATGCGTTTCATATTTCCGAGGAACGGGGTAATAAAGTAGTACGCCACGGTGGCGGATATATGGGATTATCGACCCGGATGTGGCTGCTGCCGGAAGAAGGGGCCGGACTCTTCATTGCAGCAAATGTATCTGCATCGCCTGTTCTGGATGAAATAAGTTATCCCTTCCTGGAAGAGTATTTTGATAATGATACAACTGCTATCGCCGAATATCCTCTTCAGGATCTTCCGGAATATGATCCCTATGTTTCAAAATATACCGGTTACTATCGCACTACCCGTCATACTCATGAAGATTTTACTAAAATTTTTCTTCTCGCCGGATTTATAAATGATCTTCAATTACGCGAAAATGAAGAGGGTATGCTTGTTATGCCCGACTTATCAGGTGAAGATCGCCGGCTGATCCAGATAGAACCGGCACTGTTTCAATCTATTGATGATGACTACTTCATGAGCTTCAAGCTGGATGAAAACGGAGAACCGGTCTACCTCTTTACTCACGGCACCGGAGCCCTGGAAAAGATAAGTCTCTTTTACTCGACACCCGTACAATCCTCACTATTTATGGGGCTGGGTGGTATTTTCCTGTTTATCCTGGTTATCGGATTTATTCATATGATACTGCCGGACACATGGAAGAAAAGTTCTGACAGCGGCTTTAGCGACGGCAGATTGAGAAAGTTTACCGTTGGTGCTGCTTTCTTATTCATATTTCATTGGGCGGCTATGGGATTGGTTTTATTTGTTTTAAATCCCTCTTATGAACTAACGATGACGGGACTCGCCTACGGTATGCCGGCGTCAATGTATGCAGTTCAGCTGCTGCCTGTTCTGGGAGCCTTCGCTGTTTTAGGTGTGCTATATAACTTTTTGAGACAATTTGGAAAGCCTGAAATGTCAGCCTGGAGAAAAATCATCTATAGTATTGTGATCCTTCTATTTCTGATTTACATCTGGATTCTCAGTTACTGGAATTTACTCGGATTTAATTTTGGCTGATTTTTTCAAATTTCTTAATTATCCTGTCGAGCTGATCGTTAAAGCTTTTTTCAATAACACGGTTGCCGGGATGCAGGGTGTACCAGTCTACAATTTCTTGTGCACCACGGCTAAACGGAATGGTAGCGGTAAACTCCGGGACAATGCGTTTTATTTTTGTGTTGTCAAAAATCATGCTGTGAGATTTATCCCCAAGCAGGCTGCTGCCCCAGTCGGGGTCAAATCCCGCAATAATTTTTGATGGAATATAGACAGGATGAAATGAACCGTCAGCCGCATTGGCGAGCGTTTCAAATATCTGGTTCCAGGTCAGCACTTCATCCGATGTGATATGAAATGTGTGGCCGATAGTCTGTGGATTTCCGAGCAGTCCTACAAAACCTTTTGCAAAATCCCGATGGTGGGTTAGCGTCCAAAGAGAGGTTCCGTCGCCGTGTACAACTACTTTTTTCCCTTTCTGCATACGATCGAGCATAGTATAATTTCCCCGGAAAGGGAGCAGTGTTTTATCATAGGTGTGCGAGGGACGGACGATGGTAACCGGGAAATCTTCTTCTCTGTATGCTTTTAAAAGTCTTTCCTCACAGGCAATTTTAGAACGTGAATATTCCCAAAAAGGATTTTTTAAAGGTGCGGATTCCGTAACCGGCAAGCTTGACGGCGGGGTCTGATAGACCGAAGCTGAGCTGATAAAGATAAATTGATCCGTTTTATCCCTGAAAAGCTCAAGGTCGATTTCGATATGCTGTGGCTCAAAAGCGACCCAGTCCACAACCACATCAAAACTCATGTCCCGGATCAGGGTTTTTATCTCTTCAGGTTTCCTGATGTCGCCGTGGATTACAGTCGCATTTTCAGGTACGGGACGATTGGTTTTTCCGCGATTTAGCAGAACAACCTCCATACCGCGCTCTGAAGCTAACTGAACCGAAGCAGAGCTGATGACACCGGTTCCGCCAATGAATAAAATTTTCATAAACGTTGATATCGATTAATAAGTTTATCGAATGATCTATTCGTACTTGAGATCAAAGTAAAATTTTAACTAATGACGATGTATTATCTAAGCCTGTCTCAGACCTGAGCCGGTGATTCTTTTCTTTGACTCAGCATACTGTCAATTGAATATTTACCGCTTCCGCTTGAAAAAATAGCAGCATTCATTAATAATAGCAGAAGGTCTACTCTCATATCTCCGAAACCCTGATCAATTTTGACAGTAAAAATGGCTACGATCATAATAATAGCTAAAAGTAAAGCCGGAATACGGGAATAAAGGCCTGTTAAGACCATTATGCCACCGAAAAACTCAATAATTGCAACGACCCAGGCCATGAGACCGGCCAAGGGTATACCTATATCACCGAAGAATCCCTGAACACCTTCGATACCGGTAAGCTTTCCCCACCCTGCAACGATAAATACAACCCCAATGCCTATACGGATAAATAGTAATGCTACATCTATGTTTTTAGCAGAATTTGAATTACTCATATTAGTCCTCTTCATTTTTAATTAAATGTACACTGTATATATTAAAATACTCTTTAAAATCGATTTTCCAATAATGATATAATGTTCCAAATATCCGGAATTGTTACAAATTTTTTGGGGGTGTGTTCCATGTTTCGACCACAATCCCGACTATAGATCTTTCCCTGGACTCGTCTGATTAACTCTTGCTTACCAGTAAGCGAACTGAAAAACAGACACCACCCTCTTCTCTGTTAGTGGCAGTGATTGTACCATCATGTTGTTCAATGATATTTTTGGAAATTGCCAGGCCCAGTCCCAGCCCAAATTTTGAACCTGTATGCTTGGTGGTTACATTCGGTTCAAAAATCTGGTCGAGAATCGCTTCTTCGATGCCAGGCCCGTTGTCACATATATCGACGCGAATAAAACCATCTTCTTCCTGGCAGCTTATCTCAAGTTTACCACTTTTTCCCATTGCATCCGCGGCATTTAAGATGATGTTCGTCCAGACCTGGTTCAGTGCGGCGGGATTCGCTTCTGTTTTGGGAACATCTTCCAGGTTCAAATCAATCTCATAAAACTTGATTCTGTTGCTGGTCAACTGAAGAGTGTCATGAATTCCCTCCCGGATATCGATAAATTCCGTTTCTGTTTCAGCTTCATTACGACTGTAGCTCTTGAGGCTTTTGACAAGATTGGCAATGCGATTTCCGGATGATGTAATATTTCGAAACAGGCGGCCGATTTCAAAGTATTCGGTACAGATTGTGAGGGTTTCTGTTTCATCAGAGGAGTACTCTCTCAATTTTTCTGTCAGTGAATCTGGTACCTGGGCAAGAGTACGCAATGCAGCCCTCGACTCCGCCGGGAATTGAGGCTTGATCTCTTTCATCTTTTGCCGGACTGTTTTCGTATCAGGAAAACCGGTCTTTTTGCCTTCCTCGTAAAAACTGACACAGAGATTTTTTAACTGAGACTCCAGGGGCGATTTTTCAATAAACTTCTCAATACGGTTTTCCAATGATTCAACGGATCTGACCAGTGCCGCAGTCGGGTTGTTTACTTCATGGGCAAAACCCGCTACGAGCTGACCCAGTGTTGCCATCTTTTCCTGGTAGATCAATTTATTTTGAGCATCTTTTAAATCTTCATACAGCTGCTTCAGCTCATTTCTTTCATTTTTTAATTCCTGGTTTACCGAATCCAGTTTCATTTTCAGAATAATACTCTGCCGGTACCTTTCAAGTAAATTTGCCAGAATAACCTCATCCAGATACTCCTGGATTTCAGGATATTTTTCAAAAAGCGACTTCATTTCTGCCCTGGGAATTTTCAAGAGGCTCGCATCGGATTCCACTTTTGCCGTAGTGAGTGAAGGATAATGGGTTATAAATGCAATAATCCCTATTAGTGCTCCCGGCTGCAGTCGGCTGACCGGAAATTGATTATCGGTGTAGGGTTTAATTTTGTAAAGCTGAATAATGCCTTCCAGGAGAATGTAAATATGATTCAAAGCATCCCCCTCTTCAAACAGGATGTCACCCTTTCTATAATTCTGTAAAAAGTGATCAGAGTTCACATCCCTGTCGATAATAGAACGCATCATCTCTATGACGCCGCTTCGGTCTTCAAGCCACTTTGAACCAAATGTAAATTTCATAAGCTCTATCTCTCGTTACTGTTTTCATACACCATCGATCTGAATATTAAAGAAAATCAGACATCCGTGATATCTCCACCGTGACGAATGCTTTCGGCGATGCGTTCCTGGTCGAGCACACTCATGTATTGGAGCGGATTAACACTCTGCTCAATGACAAAATCGGTGAGTTGGTTTCTTACGATATCCACGAGTTCTTTCTTTTTCCAGGGTTTTGCAATATAATGTTCCAAATCAGCTTCATTGACGGCTTTTACGGTTTCCTCAAGTCCAGCCTGACCTGTTATAAGAACTTTTTTTACACTCCTGGTTCGCTCATCATTTTGCATTTCAATCAGAAGGTCTACACCGTTTTGCTCCGGCAGCACATGATCGCAGAGTATTAAACCGATCTGGTCACCTTCATCGAGGATGTCGCGTATAATCTCTTTGGCTTCTTCGGCTGTATCTGCCATTTCAATTGGAAAACGGCTTTCAAACTCTTCAATATCACGAACGATAGAATCCAGTACATCGGGTTCATCTTCCACAACAAGTATATAGATATTTTTTTTCATAACAGTTTAATTATAGAATATATGGCCAATAAACAAATGAGAAAACGATGACCAGCAGTACTCCCACGAGGCCGATAACCAGTCCGGCCAGGGCCATATGTTTGGTTTCAATTACACCGGTGCTGATGGCAACGGCATTTGGCGGTGTTGAGATTGGAAGAACCATGGCAAAGCTCGCACTTAAAGCTACAACCAGACCAACCATCAGCATTCCGAACATCCCTTCAAAAATCCCGGATACCGCCATGGAGATTGCAATGGGTATAAGCAGCGATGCAGTAACGGTGTTCGATAAAAAGTTTGACATGGCAAGGGTTACGATCCCGAATGTAGCCAGCAGGGCAAGTGAAGCGAGCTGATCCCAGCTCACAAGACTAACCATCCAGTTTGCGAGACCGGTATCTTTGAGGGCAATGCCTAAAGAAATGCCACCGGCAATCAGCCAGAGAACTTCCCAGGGTAGTTTCCGGATATCTTTTTTCTCGAAGCTGTTACTTAACGTGAGAACAGCAACGGGAATGAGTGCCACGATTCCGCTTTTAATACCGTGATAACTCTCAGTTACCCACAATAAAACCGTAACAGCAAAGGTCACATACAGTAATCTTGCAGAAACTGTGCTCATCAGTTTGCCTTTCATGTCGATTTCTATTCGATCGGTTTTAGGCGGATAAAGCTTCAGAAGAAGAATCCAGGAAAATATGAGCATGATCAGAGTGAGCGGAAATGCGTACATCATCCACTCGCTGAAAGTAATTGCCTGTCCCTGTTGATTCAGGGCAGCGATAACAACCGCATTTGGCGGTGTGCCGATCGGGGTGGCCATACCGCCAATGTTGGCAGCAAACGGAATGGAGAGTGCAATACTGATACGGGCCGGATCACCGGGCTGCATTTTTGCGATGATCGGAATCACCACAGTAATCATCATGGCCGTGGTAGCTGTATTACTCATAAATGCAGAGAGCAGACCTGTTACAACCATCAAACCAAGTATGATAAATTTAGGGTTTGACCCGAAAGGTGTAAGCAGCTTCCTGGTGAGGTATTTATCAAAATTATATTTCACAGATGCATCGGCCAGCACAAATCCGCCGAGAAAGAGAATGATTATCGGGTTGGCAAGCGTGGAGAGAAATGCGGTATAGGCAGTAGGTGAGTAATCACCGCTTACAAATCCTTCACTGCTGAAAACCAATCCTTCAGCGCTCAGCAACAGTACCTCGAGCAGTATCACTAATATGGAAGTGGAGTATATGGGAATCGTTTCGAACATCCAAAAAACCGCTGCAAGCAGGAATATGCTCATAGCAAGATGCCCGGCAAGAGAGAGCCCCGGAAATGTTACTACCAGCGGCAGGATAAAACCGGCAATGCCTAAGAACAGACCGGCAGTTTGTGTTTTACTTAACATGGCGATGGATTATCATTAAAATTCTATTTGAAATTGCGTGCGGAATGTTAAAAAATCTGCATCCTCCAGGACCGGGTGAAATTCTGTATCGTATGCTAAATCAGCCTGAATCTTGAGCCGGTGGCGGAGAAAAAATTTATTAATTCCGATCAGCATAGATCGCTGCTCGTTAATATTGGCCCGCAGTTCTTTTTCGGGGAATATTCGTTCGAAACGCGAAACCACCTCCCATTCATCAGATAAAAGGTAACCTGCCTCAAAGTAATATGCATACCCTTCGAATATAATGTTTTGAGGGATTCCGTCATTCAAAAGATTGTCATCGGCATTCCGGTTTACAAAAGCCGAGTGGAACGAAAAGCCCCGGTACCGTAAGGACGTTTCCAGGAAGTAAACATAGATATCTTCAGATGCATCAATTAAAAACGGCCCGTTCTGGCTGCGGGTCCGCCGCGCATCCTGGTTCAGGTTAAATGCCCCGGCGATTGCGAGCTTCGGTTTTTCGGATCGCTCGAAATCTGTACCGATCAGCATGTTAAATTCACCAAAAGGATAGTATTCAAGTCTTCCTGTGTAACTGAGTCCGCCCTCTGCAGCCCGCTGGTTTTGTCCCTCTCCATTGGTTATGGTTGCAATCCCGATCAGGGCGCTGTTTCCGGGATACATTTTTTGCTTAAAGCCAAGGCCGGCATCGTATCCGAGCCGAAACAGGCGATCGGTTGTGGACCGGTCAACAAACTGAAGACTGCCGCTGGTCTCCATAAATTCACGTGTTCCGGGCTGGTTGATCTGTCCGCCATAAATCCAGCTGTTTTTCGCAAGCTGCCAGCGAACTCTTACAATCTCAAGAGATGGATTGCCCCTGTCAAACGATGGCATTAAAAACCATGTAAACCGGCCGTCAAAAGCATGACCCGCAAATATGAGACGGAATCGCCGCACCTGGAATTCCGAGTTTGTATTATTCTCGTCCGGATTGTAAACAGAGCTGAACTGCTCCTGGAAACGGAACCCGATTCGAAGCGATACGGATGTATCCGGCGCCTGGATAATGAACCCGTTTTCGAGCCCTATCTGAACATCAGCTTTTTTTGGAGGTGCTTCCTGGGCCTGTAACAGTGAGAAAGGTGTTATTACGAATATAATCAGCCAGAGAACAGTTGTGAAAATCGGAACGTATCTGAATCCGGACCCGCTTTCCGGGTCCATGTCATCGTTCATTACAGTATTGGTAATATGGTTGAGTACGAGATCTCTGCAAAAGCGCCCGTGGCATCCACGGTGATCTCTGTTTTAATTCTAAACCGTAAGATCGGAATTGAATGTGAATAATCGGTTAATTCCGGGCAGCGAATGTTAGATTTTTAGCTGAAATTCAACATGTATTCAAACAATTTGTATCCGGAAAAGTTCATGAATATTGTTGAATACTAATAGAAAGGCTCAGTGAAAATTTATTTTAATGGTCCATTTAACAGTTCATAACTCACGATTCCATCCTTTGAACTTCTGCCTATAAAATGTGAGTTAATAAGATGAAGATCCTTAAATGAAAATGGCAATTCAAATGATTTTAAATATTCACCTGAATTTATATCGAACTGATCATATGCAGCAAATGGGTCGCTTATGTATTCATCAGATGAATTCTTTTCGCCCATATAAACTGAGAAAATATTGATCAGTTCCTCCTGTTCATTTATGAGCATTCCGGTATAAGTGTAATCAGGATTTGGAGCAGAGAAAGGACCCTCACTTCGGTTTTTGTCATCATGTTCATTGATAAACCTTTGTCCATCCGGAAGTAATATTCTATTTACTAAATTCCCTGATATATCAAAATGAAATACAAAGCTGGCATAAAACGGTAAGTAAAGAAACCCATCTTTATAAGTATAAATATTTCCATCTAAGGCAGCTGGATTAAATTGGATGATTTCCTCAAACTCATAACCGGTTTCAGAGATTATATTCCCTTCGGAATCAAAAATATTAAACAAATGATCCCCCCCAAACTGCATTATAACAATTCTATCTCGAACACAAGTAATCCTTATAGGACGAGCTTCCATATTAATTGTGTTGTTTAGCATACCATTTTCACGATGAAACGATACAACTCTCATATTTTGAATATCTGAAGCCCAAAGTAATTCACCACAAATATCAAAGTCTGTGATATTTAAAAACTCAGATGGACCTCTTCCCCTTCCATCTCCGTATGTGAGAATCATATCACCATCCATATTAAATTTCTTGATTTTCATATCTCCAAAATCAGAGACAAATATATAATTTGAATCTTTTCTTATAGACGAGGGCCTGAATAAATTATTATTAAAGACATCAAATTTCTCATTCTTTTCAACTTCCAAAGTTTTTATTACTCTATCATATTTTTCAGTATTTGAAAAAATAAAATTGTTCTTTTTTATTTCATTTTTATCTATTGAGCATGCATAAATTAAACTCACGATAGAAAATAGAAGTATTAGCTTCATGTTTTAGAATCTGGCTATTAATAAAATTAATTCAACTAAACCTGTTACTAAAGGTATAGTTGAATTAAAAATTATGTGCAACTACTTTGATATTATTGAAATTCATTAGTTGCTTCTTTCATACAAATTTGAGTTCCTGACCCACAATCCATGCCTGTACAGACAACGGTGTCTTCTTCCCCGCAAATAGATTCACAATCCCCATTCTCATGACAATTTGTATTTGCAGTAACTGAGTTAACGGACATTGAAAGAGTTAATCCAATTATAAAGATTAATGTGGTAATAATTGATACTATTGTTTTCATGGATATTTGTTTTATTATTAAAGGTTATTTGGATGATATATATATATATATAATGTCAAGTAATATTTGCTATAAACGCATTATTTTAATTCCGGAATTTAATTACATAATCAATGTTTTAATGTAATGATTATTATGAATAACATTTCCAGTTGTTTTCGGTAAGGGAATAAAACAAAGATATGTTTGTTTATTTCGTAATTACTTGCTCAAATACAGATTCTTAAACTCATACGGTTTTCTGAAGTGCTCATCTTTGAAGTTCTCCATAAAGTAGATGCTCTCGCCGGTGGATTTCATCTCGGGACCAAGCTCCTTCTTCACTTCCGGGAATTTATCAAATGGGAAAACCGGCTCTTTGATGGCCCAGTTTTTTAGTTTTGAGGTGAGATCAAACTCATTCAGTTTTGCTCCCAGCATTACCTTGACCGCAATTGCAGCCTCAGGCCGCTCGGTGGCTTTGGCCAGAAACGGGATTGTGCGTGTGGATCTCGGGTTGGCTTCAAGCACATAGACCTTCTCATCCTTTACTGCATACTGGACATTCAGAAAACCAATAATTTCCATCTCTTTGGCAATCTTTTCCTGGTACTCTGCAATAGTATCCAGAACTTTATCACTCAGTGAGTAGGTTGGCAGTACTGCAGTGGAATCGCCTGAATGCACGCCTGCCGGTTCAATATGCTGCATGATGCCGGCAATATGCAGCTGTTCGCCGTCGTACACAGAATCCACATCCACTTCGATGGCGTGGTCGAGGTATTTGTCGATCAGAAAATCATTTTCGGGATGGGTCTGCAGGATGCGTTCCACGTAGCGACCCAGCTCTTCTTCTTTTACAGCAATCCGCATTCCTTGCCCGCCAAGCACATAACTGGGCCGGATTAAAACAGGATAGCCGATTCTCCTTGCAATCGAGAGTGCTTCTTCCGATACCCGTGCGGTTCCATACTCGGGAAAGGGGATGTCGAGCCTTTTCAGGAATTTGGAAAACTCACCGCGGTCTTCTGCGAAATCAATCATTTCGAATTCGGTGCCAAATATGTGGATGCCGGCTTTCAGAAACCGTTTTCCCAGTTTCAGGGCTGTTTGTCCGCCCACCTGGATGATGACACCTTCCGGTTTTTCATGCTCAAAAATATCGAGTACCCGTTCCCAGTAGACCGGTTCAAAGTAGAGCTTATCGGCTACATCAAAATCGGTAGATACGGTTTCAGGGTTACAGTTGATCATAATGGTTTCATAACCCATCTCTTTGGCAGCCAGAACGGCGTGTACGCAAGAGTAGTCAAATTCGATTCCCTGGCCTATCCGGTTGGGTCCGCTGCCCAGAATTACCACTTTCTTTTTATCTGTGACCTCACTTTCATTTTCATCATCATAGGATGAATAATAATAAGGAGTTTCCGCCGGGAATTCGGCAGCACATGTGTCCACAAGTTTGAAAGAGGGTATAATGCCGGAAGTTTTTCGCGCCTGACGAACATCATCTTCTGTCACTTTTTCTCCTCCTTTGCTCAGCAGCCAGGCAATCTGTACATCCGAAAACCCGGCCTGTTTCAGTTCCCGCATATCGCTGTCGGAAATGGTTTCAAGATTTTGTCCTTCCGTCCGGTTTTCCAGGGAAACCATATACCGGATCTGCTGCAGATACCAGGGGTCTACTTTGGTGATATCAGCGATCTCTTCAACCGACGTGCCAAATTTGAAAGCATTCCGGATCTGCATGGTTCGATCCCAATACGGTTTCAGAAGTCGCTCCCGTACTGTTTTACGGTCGGGGGCGTCATAGCCATCGGCGCCCAGTCCGCTGCGACCCACTTCCAGGCTCTGCCAGGCTTTGTTCAGGGCTTCGGGAAACGTACGCCCGATCGCCATCACCTCTCCGACTGCTTTCATCTGTGTGGTCAGTTCTTCATCCACACCGGTAAACTTGTCGAAATTGAATCGCGGAATTTTCACCACTACATAGTCGATAGATGGTTCAAAACATGCCGATGAAACCTGCGTAATCGGGTTGGGCAGCTCGTCGAGGGTGTATCCCACGGCGAGCTTGGTGGCAATCTTGGCAATCGGGTAACCGGTGGCTTTGGATGCAAGCGCTGACGAACGGCTCACCCTCGGATTGATCTCAATCGCCACAAGACGGTCAGTACCCGGCTCCATGGCAAACTGCACATTGCAGCCGCCGGCAAAGGTACCGATCGATCGCATCATTCTGATGGCAGAATCACGCATTGTCTGATACTGTTTGTCGGTAAGGGTTTGAGTCGGGGCAACCGTTACGGAGTCTCCGGTGTGAACGCCCATTGGATCCAGGTTTTCAATGGAACAGATGATCACTACATTTTCATTGGCATCGCGAAGCAGCTCCAGTTCATACTCTTTCCATCCGAAGATGGATTCCTCAATCAGCACCTGGTGAACGGGACTCAGTTCCAGTCCGCGCAATATTTTTCGTTCAAATTCATCCTCGTTCCAGACAATACCGCCTCCCGATCCGCCCAGCGTAAACGAGGGCCGGATGACGATTGGCAATCCTCCAAGCTCTTCAACGATCTCCTTTGCATCCAGCAGTGACTGGGCCGTGCGGCTGCGGCACTGGTCGATGCCGATCGAATCCATCAAGTCCTTGAACTGCTGACGATCTTCTGTGATATCAACGGCATCCATGTCCACGCCAATAATTTTGATGCCATTATTAATCCAGAAATTTTCGTGCTGCAGGTCGCGGGCAAGATTGAGCGCCGTCTGGCCGCCCATCGTTGGGAGAACGGCATCCGGTTTTTCAATTTCAACAATTTCCTTAACGGACTCCGGGGTCAGCGGTTTCAGGTAGATGGAATCGGCCATAATCGGGTCGGTCATGATGGTAGCCGGGTTGCTGTTAATCAGAACCACTTCATAGCCTTCTTCCCGGAGGGATTTGCAAGCTTGGGTTCCTGAATAATCAAACTCACAGGCCTGGCCGATAACAATCGGGCCGGATCCGATGATCAGTATTTTGTGGATGTCGTCGCGTCTTGGCATTCAGTTTGGGAATTATAAATTTTGAGTTTTGAATTGGGTTTTTACTTTGCCAGCTCTTCTTTGGACTCTTTGATCATGGTCATGAATTGATCGAAAAGATAGTCGGAATCATGAGGACCGGGCGAGGCTTCGGGGTGGTACTGTACCGACATGCCGCGAAAATTTTTATATCGCAGTCCTTCAATGGTTTTGTCGTTCAGGTTGATATGAGTGATATCAGCTTTTGAGGTATTGATTTTGTTTTCATCAACCGCGAACCCGTGATTTTGTGTTGTGATCTCAACCAGGCCGGTATCCATGTTTTTTACAGGCTGATTGGCACCGCGGTGGCCCACAAACATCTTTCGGGCCGGAATGCCTTCCGAGATAGCCATCAGCTGATGACCCAGGCAGATACCAAACAGCGGCTTGCCGGTTGATTTGGCATAATTCACGATTGGTAATCCATATCGCGCTGAAGCGTTGGGATCGCCCGGACCGTTACTGAAAAAGTACCCATCGGCTTCCCAGCTTTTTACCTCTTCAACGGTTGTCTCTGCGGGAAAGATGCGGAGTGTGCAGCCACGATTTACGAACCTGTCGATAATGCTCTGTTTAATGCCGTAGTCAAAAGCTGCTATCCGGCACCCGTTTTCGGCGGATACGGTCTGTGCTTCGGTTCGTGTTACTTTGGTGGCAAGTTCCAGGCCCTCCATCGGATCCCACTCTTTGGCTTTTTTTACAAGCTCCTGCGCATCGGTAATCTCGCTTGAGATCACCGCGTTCATAACGCCTTTTGTACGGATATGCCTTACAAGCCTGCGGGTGTCTACCCCGGTAATTCCGACTACTTTATTTCGCTCAAGATATTGCTGGAGGCTTCCATCGGCGGCGGGATTGCTGAACTCATCCGAAAAAGAACGGACAATAAGGCCGGCGATCATGACTCTTCGTGCTTCGTCATCCCGGCTCATGGTTCCGTAGTTGCCGATGTGTGGGTAGGTCATCATCATGAGCTGGCCGTAATAGCTGGGATCTGTGAAGATTTCCTGGTAGCCGGTCATGCTGGTGTTAAAGCAGAGCTCACCACCGGTGGTTCCGGTAATTCCGATCGCTTTCCCTGCAACGGTGGTACCGTCAGAGAGAGCAAGCAGTGCATCTTTTTTAGGAGTTTGTGACATGGTTGTATTGGGTTGGAAGCGGTTTATAGATCAAAAAAAATCCGACTACGGAAACCGCGTCGGATTTTTTTGGAAAAATTGTTTCCCTGGATCTCCATTGTACGGAGAACCTGGTGCCTTTCTGTATTTCTTCTGGCAGGTGTCTGTTCAAGAAAATAAGTGGTATAGGTTTTGGCCCCGATGCGGAACGCCTGATTGCTAAACTCGGTAAAGATAAAAACTGCTGATTTGACAAACAAAGTTTTTTTACACGTTTAATAAACCCCATTTAATGCCGATAAGTAATAACATAAGCACTTCCGTGAATTGTGATCCTTCCGGTTCTGGTAAACCGGTGGCATCTTATTGGCCCGGTTTACGTTACTATTTACTACCAAAAGTTATGAAACTGAAATTCGAACATGCACTGGTGGCACTGGATCTGTCAGATTCTGCAGAAGCTTTGGTTCGAAGCCTCTCCTATTTCAGGCAGTTTGATACCGAAAGGTTTACATTATTAACCTCTCTGCCCGTAAGCTATGCCGGGGTTTTTAATCGCAAGAAACGGCAACAGGCTCAGAATAAGCTTGATCATTATCGCGATCTGTTAAAAGAAGAGGGCTTTTCTGCCAACACCGTTCTTAAATTCGCGCTATGGAAATCACACGCAGCAGTAATTACAGATACAGCGAAAGAACGCGGACTGCGCTGGATTGTAATGGGAAACCGAGGACAAAACAGTGCCCGCGAATACTTTTTGGGAAGTACTGCAACAGAGGTTCTCCACCTTGCTAAGATCCCTGTTATGTTGTTAAATGTAAGTCCGGGAAAAAGTAACGATACATCAGCTGCGTTAGAAAAAGGATCACAACGGGCCTTGCATCATATCATTCACCCTACTGATTATTCGGAAGCTTCAACACATGCATTTAACGTTATGAAACAGTTGATTGCCCACAAAACAAAAAGCGTAACGCTTGTTCATGTCGATTCAAACGAGCTGCCCGCTTACGTTGATAAAGAGTCGGTTTTAAGCAGCATGCAGAGAATAAAACGCTTAAAAGAGTTGAGCAATAAGTTAACGTATCCGGAGCATTTGAAGGTCTATATTGAGATGCCCCGGGGCGCCCCGGCCAAAGAAATTTCCCGCGTCATAAAAAAATCAAACTACACACTGCTGGTGATGGCTACGCGGGGAAAGGGACACTTAAATGATCTGTTCGGGCATAGTTTAAGCTATAAAATTGCACGCTTGTGCAAGCTGCCTATATTGTTTGTGCCGGGGGAATGATTTTAAAAACCAGTTCATCTGACGACTGAAGCTCAAATCTTTCTAAGATCTGTAAACTCACAGATCGCCTGATGAATCTTTCCGGCCGGATCCGTCCATGAACTTTCAACAGATGAGTTACAAGTTAACCGCCCCTGGTTGCATTTCTCACAAAGTCGTCAGGCGAAAGAAATCTGCTGCTTTCCGTGTTTCAAAAAAATTAAGATCCTACTCTACCTTACAGCAAAATGATTCCTTTCAATTTCGTTATCTTTGTAAAAACAGAAAATCAATCAATACAGTGTGACTCACATCGAACAAAAACCACCTATCGCAGCTATTGCCACAGCTATCGGAGAAGGCGGCATTGCTGTAATTCGAATTTCAGGAAAAGGTGCGATTGAAAAAGCGGATGAGTGCTTTCGGGGGAAGAGTCTTGCGTCTGCAGAATCACACACCGTACATTTCGGTAAAATCATCCGCAAAAACGGGGATGTAGCTGATGAGGTACTGGCAATGGTATTTCGAAGCCCGAAATCCTATACCGGTGAGGATACGGTTGAGATATCCTGTCACGGCGGGGTTTTGGTCACGCAGGCAGTGCTGGAGGCTATTTTAGACCGGGGTGTACGTGGTGCAGAGCCGGGGGAGTTTACCCAGCGCGCTTTTCTGAATGGAAAAATGGAGCTGAGCCAGGCCGAAGCGGTGGCCGACCTGATTCACGCCAAAAGTGCAAAGGCCATTGATGCCGCTCACCAACAGCTTGAGGGAAAACTGGGAGAGCATATAAAAAATTTTCGTCAGCAGATCATAGATGCTACCGCTATGGTGGAGCTGGAGCTCGATTTCATTGAAGAAGATGTGGAGTTTGCCAATAAAGATCAGCTTAATCAGCTTTTGACTGACCTGAATTCTGAAATCGGCAGGTTACTCGATACCTATGAAACCGGGCGGCTGGTGAAAGATGGGGTCAAAACGGTGTTTATGGGACGGCCCAATGCGGGTAAATCGACACTGCTGAATACACTGGTGGGTAAAGAGAGAGCTATTGTAACCGAAATTGCGGGAACTACACGCGATACCATCGATGCGGACTGGAGCTACGACGGGCTGCTCTTTAAACTGATCGATACGGCTGGTTTGAGAAAAACCGAAGATATCATTGAAGCCGAAGGAGTAAAACGATCTCAAAAAGCGTTTGAGCAGGCTGATCTTGTGGTTTACCTGCGGGATCTGACTCTCCCGATGAGTGCGGGCGAAAGAAATGAAATTGCAGATTTTCAGAAACAGGCCAAAGATGTGCCCTTTTTACTTGTTGGTACAAAACTGGATCTTGCCAATCAGTCTGAAGAAGATCGCATTAGTTACGATTTGAAAATATCAGCGCCTGAAGACAAAAATATCGACAGGCTCAAAAAACTGATGAAGCAGCGTGCTCTTGAAAGCAAGGATTACGACACCTCCAGCCTGCTGGTTACATCTACCCGCCACCGGGATGCTCTTCAGAAAGCGCGGGAGAATGTCCGCAGTGCAATCGGTGCACTCGACCAGGGCATGACGGGAGACTTTCTCTCCATCGACCTGCGTTCAGCCCTGAAAGAACTGGGAACTATTACCGGCGAGATTACCACCGAAGATCTGCTCGACAGTATTTTTTCCAGATTTTGTATCGGTAAGTAGCACAGGTATCCAGTCTTTTGTAAAGCTTTTGCTCCAGGCAATAATCAAAAACCAAACTGCCAGCTTGTCGAAAACCATTTCGTTCTGACAAACAAATGAAAAATCCGTTTTCCCGGTCAGGGTATTGAATTAATTCTCTCCCCTATGTTTACAATATTAAATTGATTATATTAAGTAAGGTTATTTATAAAATAATTTTCAATTCTACAATCAATAAAAAAATATTTTATAAAAAAATATTTTTTTCAAACTAATAAAAACAAATCATGAGAAATTATAACGTAGCATCAATATTTATATTTATGATGCTTTTTAGTTCATTCTTACCTCCAAAAGTTTCTTCACAGGATATTCGTGAATCTCTTTTTTCGGAAGTTGACAGTGCACTAAAGACAGCAAATGAAGCAAGAGCTAAATTGCTTTCCCCAGATCTGTACCAGGAAGCAATGGATTTATATCAGGACGCAGCGCGGGATCTTGATCGCGGAAGGAATATCCAGAATATTCGTGAAACGTTAAATGAAGCTATTGGCTACTTAACGAAGGCCACTGCGAATACTAAATTGGCTGAGGTAACCTTTGCCGGTGTATTAGCTGCTCGTGAAGATGCATTAGATGCAAATGCCGACCAATTCGCACCTGTAAGATGGAAGGAGGCTGAAGATGTTTTTCGGGATGCCGCCAGGGAACTTGAAGATGGCGATTCAAATGACGCAAAAGAAGAGGGAGCAGAAGCCGAAACCCTTTACAGATCTGCTGAATTACACGCCATAAAGTCGAATATTTTACAATCTGCATACAATCTTATAGAACAGGCGGAGAATGTAGATGCCGATGATAACGTACCTTTAACCCTCAATTTTGCAAAGACACTCATAAAGCAATCAGAAAACGAACTTGAAAATAGCAGGTACGACACAGACAAAGCCCGAAACCTGGCCAACCAGGCTCAGTACGAAGCAAGACATGCCCTCTTTTTAAATCAGTATGTAGATGAACTGGACGATAGTGACAAAAGTCTTGAAGAAATTATCTTAACAGTTGAAGAGCCGTTAAAGAAAATAGCGAACAGACTTCTGATCAACGCCCGTTTTGATCGTGGTTTCGATTTTGTAGCACAGAGTATTATGGATCAAATTGCAGTTTTGAACGACTCTTTGAACATGCAAGATCAACAGATTGTCGCTTTGGAACAAGAAAATCTCACTCTTCAATCCGAAAATAAAGAGTTACGCAGTGAGCTGGAAAACCTAACAAACGAGCGATCTGCTATAAGTAACGAGGTAAAAGCGATGAGAGAATTTCGTCAGCAATTTGCCACGCTGAATGATCTTTTTACAAAACAGGAAGCAAGAATCATTCGAGATAAAAACGATGCGATTCTGCGTCTCACCGGGTTGTCTTTCGATGTTGGTTCATCAGTTATTAAGCCTGAAGATTTCGCCTTATTAACCAAAGTGCAAAGAGCGATTAATACATTCCAGGATAGTAAAGTTATCATTGAAGGTCATACCGACTCTCAGGGTGGTGATGAGCTGAACATGAAGCTTTCGCAAGAACGGGCTGATGCAGTAAAAAGATATCTTCTTGCAAACATGGACATTGGAAGTCATCAAATGGAAGCAATAGGATATGGCGAAACGGCGCCAATAGCTAACAACGAAACTAGTCAGGGACGTAGTTTAAACCGAAGAATTGATATCAGAATTCAGCCCGCAGAGCTATGATCAGGATCTTACAGCCAGTTTGGCTGCCGAATCCGATATTGTAAGCAGAAAAGGTACACACCCCTCGCTAAGCCCAATCGCCTGCCGGCTTTGGGCTTACGCATTTCCCCTCTTCCCGGCGCTATAGCGTACGGGATTTCACAGAAACCTCAACGAGAGGGGACGGCTAATTTTCACGCCGGCTGCTATAATATTCTCACAACAAATAAGAAAAATTAAAATAATCAGTTATCTTTTATAGATATTATTAAGTAATTGTTTTTAATATTTATTTTTTGATAGAAATGAAAAATAAAACATCCAACTTACTGGAAAGAATTGAATTGAATCCTGATGTGATGACTGGAAAGCCGGTTATACGTGGAACGCGGATTCCTGTAGAACTTTTACTCAAACAACTTAGTCAGGGTGTTACATATCAAGAATTGTTGGATGAATATCCTCATCTTCAATTAGCTGATATACATGCTGCCCTTGCATATGCCGGTAAAACAGTTGCGGATGAAGAAATTCATTTAACAGAATCAGGTTAAAGTGAAATTCTTGGTAGATGAGAGCACAGGGCAGAAAATAGCGAATCATTTACGTTCAAAAGGATATGATGTAATATCAGCTATTGAAGTACTTAAAGGTCAATCTGACCATTTAATCATTATTTATGCGTATAAGGAGAAACGAATAATCATCACAAATGATAAAGATTTTGGTGAACTAATTTTCAGGCATAAGTATCACTGCGAGGGTGTTATTTTCCTTCGTCTGCAGGACGTACGCTATGATAACAAGCGAAAGGTTTTAATGGACTTACTAAAAAAGTTAGATGAAAACATTTCGGGTTTTTTTGTGGTTGCTACTGAACGAAAAATTAGAAAGAGACCCATTTACAGATCTTAAAATGGAATTTCATTGCCACTTATCTAATCTCCGCCTCCAGTCATTCACCTTTCTTCCGATGATCTCGGGATGATCTTTCTGCAGGTAGTGGCGGCCGTCTCCGATAAACTGCGACTCTATATTTTTAACGTTCTCCACAAAGTACTGAGCAGCACTTTCCGGGTTCAGTGCACCCGGTCTGGCCCAGAAATTACATCTGTTTCTCTGCCATTGACAGCACTTTTGGCTGCACCAGTTCTTCAAAATCACTGTACGACATTTTCACCAGTTCTTTATGAGTTCCGGCGTTGAACGCGATTTCCTTGTTGTCAGTTAGTGTTTCAGCAACATAGGTATCCATATCATATAAATTTCCAAAAGGCGGCATGGCACCCGGTTCACAATCCGGGAAAAGTGTTTTGAATTCATCTTCAGCGGCAAGTTCTACATCATCTGTTTCCAGCAGATCTTTCAGAAGCTCAAAATTTACCTGGTGAGTGGAAGGCAAAACGGCCATCTTCATATCCCCGTCAATTTTCAGCATCACTGCCTTTACCATATCTTTTCCGGGGATGTGGGCTGAAGCAGCAACTTCCTGTGCAGTGTACGCTTTTGAATGTTTTATAACCACATATTTCTTGTCATTGTCATCCAGGTATTGAATTAATTTGCTAAGTGGCATACTGTTCTCCGTTTTTAATTGTCGTTTTATAAACCTCTCTTTAAGTAATTAAAATGGTTTACCCGACTTTTCCAAAAACGGAGGGGCATTATGATTGATGAAAATATTCATTACTCATCAAAGAAATACAAAATGTGCGTTCCGGACGGTTCATTCACCCGGATTGAATCCGAATGAACTTGCCCGCCGGAACGCTCATGTACAGAAATCCCAGGTTCTTATTCGAGAAAGGTCACCTTGCCGGTATCCAGATCGTAAAAGGCACCTGCGATTACGATATCACCATTTCTTTCAAGTTCGGCAATAATCTGGCTTCTTTCACGCATCTCGGCAATGGTATGTGTTACATTGTTGTTTACAACTTCAGTTACATACTCATTGTTATTAGTTGACTTCTCGCCTTCAAAATCTTCTGTCATTTCAACCGAAGGTTTGATTTTTGAAAGCATCGCTGTAATATTACCCATCTCTACATCATCAATTGCTGCTTTAACAGCACCGCAGCTTTCATGCCCCATAACCACCACTACTTTTGAACCTGCAACCGCTGTGGCAAATTCAGTGCTGCCGAGAATATCCTCGTTCACAAAATTGCCTGCTACACGAGCTACAAAAATATCACCAACACCTTTGTCAAATACATGTTCAACCGGAACACGGCTGTCGACGCAGGAAATGATGATCGCTTCAGGGTACTGGCCGTCAGCTGTTTTACTTACCTGCGCCTGGTAATCACGCGGTGTGAGTTCATTCTCAGCATATCTTTCGTTTCCTTCTTTCAATCCTTCAAGAATTTCCTGTGGTGTTAGTTCGGCCTGCGACTCTTTAGTCATCACGCTGGTTACAGGATCAGAAGTTTGATTCTGGTTTTGATTCTGACTCTCGGGTTGATCACAGGAGATAAAGAGAAATATGACAAGAGTAAGTATGATCAGGTTATTATTTAATAGTGAGTTCATAGCTATAAAGTTTTTTTAAATGATAGGTTAAGTTTCAAAAAAGAATATGATTCACTCATCTGCAGAGGCTGCACAATAGTTCATTAAAATAATGTGCGACCATTTAGATTTCAGTGATAAATTCACAGATATCGATAATTTCCATTGCACACGGAGTGGACGGAGAACCAGATGAGTGAAATCGAATCAGGCCAGATCAGGCGGGGGCGTCGGGACCATCTCTGTCAGGGATAGCGGCAGATAAAGCTGCATAGAATCTGCTTCGTAATTCTCTGTATGTAAAAAATCAAACGAGTAAAAGGTATCAATATCATCTTCGATGCCTGTTTCATCAAAATGGCCTGCTGGTGAAGCCTGATCGCTGCAACAGGTATGCTCCAGGGGAATTTCAGGCACATAGGACGGAGAATGCGGAACTGTAATCACAATTCCGAGAATGAAAAGCAACCCTTTTAAAATATGTATCTGTTTCAGTGTCATAAAGTTGTTCAGTTCGCTGCAAAACTGAAATATTTTTTCCGCCGTTCCTCAAAATAAATTTCATATAAGAATAAATATAATTTCTGCATTCGGCAATAGTGATTGAGACAATTTCAGAAATGCGGCCGGATGGCACTTACGAACCAGCATTACCATCAAAAAAAGAGAAAGATCAAACCTGTTCCTATTACCCTCGCAACCGTTCAAATCCTTTCCTGACCAGGTTCCGAACATCTTCTGATAAATTAAAGAGCAGTATCACACCAACATAAAAAACTGTGATAGAAAGGGAGCGAATAATTATATCCGTGAAAAAATTTCCCAGGTACGGAACCCGGAAAGAGAGCAGTAACGTGCCGGCCGCAGTTGCGAGGACAGCCAGTGAGCTCCACTGAAATGGCTGCATGGAAAATTTAATCCAGACAAAAATAAATTTTATAAAATTGTAGATAAAAATACTGATCGCAGTTGCAACGGCAGCCCCAATTAATCCGTAAAGTTGTATCAGAAAATAGTTGGTGAGGATGGTCAGTACAACGAGAAGGATGTTTGTGTAAAGATCAAACCGGTAGTGCCTGGAATTCAGAATAATGCCACCGTTGATCCCGGTCCCCATTCCAAACAGTTTGGCGGCGCCCAAAATAATCACGACCCACCGGATGCCCTGATATTCAGGAGGCAAGAGGTAGAGCAGATTATCAATATTGGCCCAGATCCCGATATAAAGTAAAGCGCCGCCGATGATCTGGTTCAGTGACGTACGCTGATAAAGCGATTCAACCTGCCCGTATTTTTTCTCTTTTAAAAACCCTGCCAGCAGCGGAGTGGCAATTTTTCCGATGGAGCGCTGGGGAATGGAGATGACGGAGGCAACATAAAAGGCTATAGCATAGACAGCCGTGTTACCGAGATCGGTCATTGCGCTGAGCATAATGATATCTATGTTTCCAACCAGTAACATCGCCAATCCGCCGAGCAGAGAATAGGCTCCGTAAACGCCCATTCCTTTATAGAACCGGCGTTTGATATCCTTAAACGGAAGCGCCAGGGCCAGTTCGTTGCGCCTGAAGAGGTAAATGAGCATGTAAACAGGCTGTATCGAGTAGGTAAATACAAAGCCCGCCATAAACTGGGGAAAGGTAATCCACTCAAAATAATGGATTACCAGAAAGAAAATGATAACCATCCTGATAAGCACTTCATTCAGGAGGGAACCGGTTACTGAATCTTTCAATGCCCGCGCGTAACTGTTCAGTACCTCAAAAAAGAGCACGGCAAAAACCAGCGGAACCAGGTAAAAATAGTATTCAATATAAAGAACGGATCTCTCTTCATAATAAGAGAGGATAAAATCCTCAAAGATCACATAGAGAAGCAAAAAAGCGACAAATCCCAGGAAAGGAACTGCCAGTGAAATTGTGAGCAGTTTTCGTTTAGATTCTTTCGATTCACTGAAATAGGGAAAAAAGCGAATGATGATATTATTGATTCCCAGGTGTGCAAACTGTGCACAAATAAGTGCCAGGGAGATCAGGAGGCGGGTCAGGCCATACTCATCGGGACTCAGGATATTCGGATAGAGCAGAATCGTAGAGACAAAACCCAGTGCAACCCCTGCATACGAGATGATTGTGTTCTGAATACTCTGTTTGATTATTATGCCCAAAAAAATTGATTAAATTGGTTTTTTAGCAATAGTTTGTCAAATATATCACAAAGAGTGTTGAAAATTGCAACCTATTTGGCACATGAAAAACAGAGGATTTTTAGGTAATAACTTTTTCACTGAAAGACGATGTCGATAATGAAGAAATCATTTGGGTTTCTAAAACTCCGGTTCCGTTATTTATGCAGAAAAGCCGGGATCAGCAAGTTTCAAATACACCAGGTATGTCTGGCAAAACATAAGCTGATCTATATCCCGCTTCCAAAAAACGCCTGCACATCAATAAAACAGGCACTCCACGAAATCGAATTCGGCAAACCATTTGATGCTACGCTCGATGAATTCAGGGTGTATGATGAGATTCACGATTACTACTTAAAACGTCCAAATGCCTTTACCGGGAAAAAAGAGCTGGAGACCCTGGCCGGATACACCCGGTTCGCAGTTGTTCGTGATCCGGTGAAACGGCTGCTCTCCTGCTATCGCAACCGTGTTCTCGATTCAGGTGATTTAAACGAAAGCAGAAAAACTCTTCGCCGGAAAGGATTATCTGCACAACCGGATCTCGATTCCTTTATCATGAACCTGGATCAATACCGGAAAATCAACAGTATAATTGAGCATCATTCCAGGCCCCAATCTGCGTTTTTGGATGGGTCACTGCGGTATTTTGACAAAATTTATCGTATGAAAGACCTGGGGCAACTTTTTGACCTGTTGAAAAAACAGAAACGTGGACTTGCCATCCGGCAAAGAAAAACAGGAGGCACAGAAGTTGGCCTGGAAAATCTTTCTGAGGAAGCTTTTGAGAAACTGCTGGAATTTTACAGGGATGATTACAAATTATTAAAAGAGTACTATTCAGAGGAGAGTATCCGGCAGAAATATGAATCTGTGAAAAAAAGATCCTGAATTTTCAGGGATGGGCAACAAGTGCGCAGAAACAGAATATAATTTCTGTGTGATCCGCATCGAAATTAAGGAACCTTCTTTGTATCATATTCTATAAATGCACAAATAATTTTCAGTATGGACAAACCCGTTGTTTTAACCGCTTTTGGGGGTGAATCTCCAGAACATGAAGTTTCTGTTCTCACTGCAATGCAGGCAATGGCTGCGCTTGAGAATTCGGAATTCAAATTGCTTCCACTTTACATTTCTAAAAAAGGTGCCTGGTTTACAGGGGATTATCTCATGGAACTCAAGCATTACCAGGACCTGGATGAGGTTGAAAAAAACGGAATACCATGTACCTTTTCACGAAATGACATCGGGCAGACTGTGTTGCTGGAGCTGAAGCAGTCTCTTTTTTCAAAACCAAAGCAGACCCCCGTCTATGCTGTATTGACTGCTTTTCACGGATCAGGTGGAGAAAACGGAGCTTTCCAGGGAATTTGTGAATTTTTCAACATTCCCTACACAGGAAGCGGTGTACTGGGTTCAGCTATCGGTATGGATAAAGTTACGGCAAAGGCTGTCTGCAGGTCAGAAGAGATCCCTGTTGTAGAGGATGTAAATTTTTTTGAAAATGAATGGGTTGCGGAAAAGGAGAAGATTATTGCTGAAATTGCCCGGTTTGCCTACCCGGCAGTGGTGAAGCCCGTTCACCTGGGAAGCAGTATCGGTGTCACAGTTGCCGGAAACAGAGATGAACTCACTGAAGCCGTTGAGCTTGCATTCCGCTATGATGAACACGTGCTTGTCGAAAAAGCGATTCAGCCACTAACCGAGATTAACTGTTCTGTACTCGGTACACCGGATGATAACAAGGTTAGTGTTTGCGAGCAGCCTCTTGGGAGAGCAGAGTTGCTATCGTTTGAAGACAAGTATTTAAGTGATGATGAAGCCGGAAAGGGAATGGCTTCGGCCGACAGGATTATTCCTGCCGATATCAGTGAAGAGTTAAAAGACCAGATACAACAAACAGCGAAAGATGTATTCAGAACTTTCAGAGCGTCCGGTCTTGTGCGACTCGATTTTTTAGTAAATAGTGATACAAATGAATTCTTTTTTAACGAAATTAATACAATACCAGGTTCTTTCTCATTTTATCTATGGGAAAAATCGGGAATCGACTTTAGTGCCTTGATGATTGAAATGATTGATATTGCTGTTGAAAGAAATAAAAAGAGAAATGGCAGAATTCAAAGCTACGAAACAAACTTATTGAGCCGCAAGGCTGTTAAAGGTATTAAAGGATTAAAAGGAACTAAAACACGCAATGAATCTTCCTGATATGAAAAAGAGTTTAAACCTGTTCATTAGTCTGATGATTATTTCCGGTATATTTGTATCGTGTGCCGGAGGCGGGGAAACAGTAATTGTGGAGGACGAACCCCGCCGGGGAGAATCACAATCTCAGCAATCAGAAGACGCTGCAGAAGATACGCTTTCAGCAGATTTCAGGGATCTGAGAATTGGTTATGTTGATGATCTCAGTAATCTTGACCCTCTTTTTGCAGAAAGCATGGCAGTTTTCAGGACAATTACCCTCGTGTATGAAGGCCTGTTTGCACTGGATGAAAACGGTGAGCCTCAGCCACAGCTGGTATCCGCCTTCGATATAAGCGATGACAGCCTGTCCTATTCATTTACGATTCATGGAAATGTATTTTTCCATGACAACCCCGTATTTAGTGCAGGAGTTGGAAGAAGGCTGGTATCACCGGATATTAAGTCTGCTTTTGAACGCACTGCCAGTTTAAATGTGCCGCCGGCGGCATCCGGCCTATTTATGAATGTTGAGGGATATGAACTGTTTTACAATGAACAGCGAAATGTATATGATCCGGAGAAGAGAGTGCTTGCAGGGGTCTCCGGAATTCAAACGCCCAATGATACGACGGTTATAATCAGCCTGGAAAGCCCCGACCCTGATTTTTTAACCAAACTTTCATCTCCGTATGCTGTAATATATCCCGGTGAATCTGTCCGTAGTGCAGAGCGCGGTTTATCACAAAACCCTGTTGGAACAGGCCGTTATCTGCTTAACAGGATTACGGAAGAGAATAATTTTATCCTCACCCGCAATGATAAATACCGAAGTGAAAATGAGAAGGGCCGGTTCAACCGCATTGATATAAAAACGTATGAAACCGAAGGCAGACTATTCCAGGAATTTGCAAAAAATGAAGTGGACATCATCCCTGATCCAGGTCCGGAAACTGTAAACCAGGTACTGGACGAAGATGGAAATTTGATATCAGCATATCGCGACCTGTATAAAATTATCAGAGACAGGGGACAGAGAAGAGGATACTTTGCTTTTAACCCGGCATACAGAGGAGATCTTGGGCCACTACACACCAGGATTGAAAACAGTGAAAACATTCTCGACAGTATCAGAATATATGGAATCGAATTTGATCAAAACGGCAGTTTCGAACCGGAGCCGGGAAATGTAGGGCTTGAAGATTCATACCTTGCTCCATTTACCGAGAATTTGTATCTCCGAAAAATCCTTGTGGATTTGTCAGGTGCGCTGGTTGAACCACAATCGCAATTTCAGCTGATGGATGTTCGGACACCCAGTAAATTCACAGCAATTTTGGCAAATGAAATGGACAAATTTCATTACGAAAGGCTTGTCCAAATACCGGAACACCCTTGGTTCGAATATTCAGCAGATCATTTTTCTATTGTTCACTCCTACCTGACCGGCTACAAAACAAACGGAGTGTCCTGGTGGATAGATCCTGCTGGCATCCGGGTTGGAAACAGACAAACAAGTGATTCATGACTATTGCCGTAATAGCTAACCCAAAAAAGTATGCAGTACACGACCCGCTGATTACACTTTTCAATCACTGCAGAAATCTGGGCATCGATGTTGTGATATCGAAAGAACTTCGGGAATACCTGGCAGAATCAGATAACCGGGAAGTGACTGTTCTCAATACAGAGGATGAAGCAGTACGGGGAGGCGATATAATTGTTGCCGTTGGAGGCGACGGAACTATGTTATATACTGCCAGGCTTGTAAGCAACTCCGGTAAACCGATGATGGGTATTAATTGCGGCAGGCTTGGTTTTATGGCAAATATTCCTCAGGATTCTATTCGTGATGCTCTTCGCTGTATAGCGGAAGAGAATTACAGTGTTGAGGATCGCTTCATGCTGGAGGGTACAACCAGCAATGGCGAGACATATCATGCACTCAATGAACTTTTATTTACGAAAAAAGATACTGCATCCCTTATTACACTTACAGCCGAATATAACGGCAAATTTATCAATGAGTATTGGTGTGATGGCCTCATAGTATCAACGCCAACCGGATCAACAGCATATAATTTATCTAGCGGAGGGCCAATTGTTATGCCTGATACACCGGTTATGATCGTAACGCCGATCAGTCCGCATACACTTACCACCCGTCCCCTCGTGTTGCCTGCAAACCAAACACTGACGATAAAGGTGAATATTGATACTGAACACATAATATTTTCATATGACGGTATTATTATGAACATAAATGAACCTCTTTCAGTTGATATAAAGCAGACTGATTTCACAATCAGGTTTATCCAGTTACCGGGATACGACTATTTTAAAACACTCAGGAAAAAGCTGATGTGGGGACTGGATCATCGACAAAAAAGAGAATGATTTTGTATTTTGATGCATCTGAAAAGGATCTCTGATGAACTGAAAAGAGGAGACAACTCCTTTTTTGTTTAGGGATCCACAGAAATGCAGCAAGAATTTAACAGGCTAACTTATAATCGAAACTAAAATAAAAGAGACTATGAAAATTACAGTTGTAGGAGCCGGTGGAAATGTTGGTTCTACCGTAGCACTATCAATAGCACAGCGTGATTTTGCCAAAGAAGTGGTAATGGTTGATATCGTAAAAGAAGAGGGTGATAAAAAGTTTTATCCTTCGAAAGGCCGTGCACTCGACCAGTGGGAATCGTCGCCAATTTACGGATTTGATACAAAACTTAACGGAACCGTTGATTATGAAGATACGAAAGATTCTGATGTTTGTGTCATAACAGCCGGTGTACCGAGAAAGCCGGGTATGAGCCGTGATGACCTTCTCGAAATCAACTCAAATATTGTGAGTGAGGTCACAGAAAAACTTGTGAAATATTCACCCGATACAATCATCATTGTGGTTTCCAACCCGCTTGATGTTATGACTTATGTGGCCCATTCTGCCAGCAAGCTTGATAAAACCAAGGTAATGGGTATGGCAGGAATTTTAGACACAGCCCGCTATCGCGCTTTTCTCGCAGAAGAACTTAGTGTATCGCCAAAAGATATACAGGCATTGCTGATGGGCGGCCACGGTGATACCATGGTTCCGCTTCCGCGTTATACTACTGTTGCCGGTATTCCCGTTACACAGTTGATTGATGAAGATAAACTGAATGCCATTGTTGAACGCACCAAAAAAGGCGGCGGCGAGCTGGTTGGCCTGATGGGAACATCGGCCTGGTATGCACCCGGAGCTGCTGCAGCACAAATGGTTGAAGCCATTATGCTGGATCAAAACAGGATTTTTCCCTGCGCAGTTCTGCTTGAAGGTGAGTATGGTATCAGTGATATTTTCCTTGGCGTTCCCGTAAAACTGGGACACGGTGGAATTAAGGAGATTATTGAGGTTGATTTAAACAGTGAAGAACAAGATCTTATGGATGAATCAGAAAAGCATGTACGAGAAGTTCTCGACGGCTTTAAAGAACTGATGAACAAATAGCACAAACCCTAACAAGTAAAAACGAAGACAAGGCTCTTCACTACTTGCATTTACAGCCCCGAAGATTCTCGTAATCTTCGGGGCTTTTTTTTATAAAATTCATCTGACGACTGATGCTCAGATCGTTCTATGGTGTATAAATCGTCAGGTCGTCTGATGAATTGCCATGGCTGGATCCCACCAGTATAGCTGGGAAAAATTCATCCGATAGCTCTAAACCCTTAGCACTTCACAGCGTTCCCGGCGGTTACTCCCCTGCAAGACTTCGGGATCGCTGAAGATTTAACCGCAGGGGACGCAGAGAGCCGCCAAGAGGAACGATTCAGGATCTTTCATCTGACGACTGATGCTCAGATCGTTCTATGGTGTATAAACCATCAGGTCGTCTGATGAATTGCCATGGCTGGATCCCACCAGTATAGCTGGGAAAAATTCATCCGATAGCTCAAAACCCTTAGCACTTCACAGCGTTCCCGGCGGTTACTCCCCTGCAAGACTTCGGGATCGCTGAAGATTTAACCGCAGGGGACGCAGAGAGCCGCCAAGAGCAAGAGGAAGGATTCAGGATCTTTCATCTGACGACTGATGATCAGATCGTTCTATGGTGTATAAATCGTCAGGTCGTCTGATGAATTGCCATGGCTGGATCCCACCATTGATGCTGGGATATATTCATCCGATAGCTCAAAACCCTTTGCGCTTCACAGCGTTCGTGGCGGTTACTTTTCAGCAAAATCCGGGTTCATAGACTATTTAACCGCAAGGGACGCAGGGAACCGTCCAGAAAATAGATGCATGATTAAGAATACAACTTTCGTTACATTAAATAACTGTGTTAAATTATTTTAAAAACGGTATCTACTTTTTATTATATCCTTAATCAAGATTTTCAGAGCAAAACTTTGTTTTCAGTTTTTCATTTAAATTGTTCTCTTTTCAATGCTGCTGCAAAAGCATTTCTGCTTTTCTACATAGTTTTTTCCGCAGGTCTCACGCTTTCTCATTCACATGAAGATCCGGATGATCTTCAGGATCAAAAGAGTCCGGAAATCCCGGACAGATACGGAGATGATTGTGTGCTATGCTTTTTTTCTGTTTCCGATCTGCCCGGCGACAGCAATCCGAATATCATTCCAAACTACCAGGAGAACACTCTTTCTCCTGTTCAGTCCGTTGATCAGGACGTTCATGCCAAAGCCACTCTGAAACTCCGCGGCCCGCCCCTCTTTTTAAACATCTGAAATAAGAGACCCGCTTACATTTTATCCTGAATCATTTAAACCGGACACTCCCTGGGGAGGCAATCAAATCTATGTTGCACCGGGTCAGGGACATACTTCAGACAAAAGAAGAGAGCAGGTTGTCCGGCCTAAAAAATTGGAATCTGAATTCACCCAGCTAAATTTACTATTATGAAGAAGCTATTTGCACTAATTTTACTTCTATTCGCACTCAGCACGAGCTTACGAGCACAGCACACAGTTGAAGGGATCGTCCTGGATGATGAAACCGGTGCTCCTATGGTATCAGCCACCGTTCAGCTTCCGGAGATCAACCGGGCCGTGGTTACGAACAGAAGCGGCCGTTTTACTTTTAACAATATATCAGAGGGAAGTTATAAGATTCGTATTTCATTTGTTGGCCATAAGACAATCTCACGTGAGATTCGTGTGCCCGATGATACCGGTGAAATCCTGGAGTTTGTTCTTGAAGAAGAGCTGCTGCAGTCAGAGGAACTTATTGTAACAGCCTCACCGATCGGGTCGGCTGTCCGGTATCAGCCGGCACAATCACTCAATATTGAGGAGATTCAGCGCAAAAATGCCTCTTCTATAGGCGAGTTACTGAATAATGAACCAGGCATATCCATGCGATATCTTGGACCGGCAACATCCCGGCCGGTTATCAGGGGATTTGATGGAGAACGAATCCTGATACTTCAGAATGGCGAGCGGATGGGTGACCTGTCAGGTACATCTGCTGATCACGGAATAGCCATGGAGCCTCTTTCCGCAGAAAAAGTGGAAGTGGTCAGGGGGCCAGCCAGTCTACTTTATGGTACGAATGCTCTCGGTGGCGTGGTTAATATCTTTACAGAGGAAATTCCCAGAAACTGGTCGCAGGGGCTGTCAGGTGACTTGTCACTACAGGGACTTTCCATGAATGCATCCGGCGCCGGACTTACAAATATTACCTACGGTCTTGAAGACTGGGCTTTTACGGGCCGGTTTTCCTATCGTGACGGAGGCAGTGTGCGCACTCCGCTGCGGAGAATTCCCGGCACATTTAACGAAAATCTTACTGCAGGTTTTGGTACCGGGTTCAGAAAAGAGAGTGTTCAGGGTGGTGCCTCCTTTAATTTCCAGGATCAGACCTTCGGGATTCCGGAAGCCCTGGATGAACCGGATGAACAGATAGAGGTCCAGGCAGACCGTAAAAATATCCAGAGTTACCTTGAGTGGTTTATCAACGGATTCATTGAAGATATTGAGTGGCGGTTTTCAGGAACCCGCTTTTCTCAGCAGGAGGTAGAACTCGAATTTGAAAACGGCGAACTGGCCGAACGTGAGATTGGCCTCGATTTTCTGCAGTATACTGTAAGCTCTACACTTACCCTGAAACACAGATCAGTCGGAATATTTAACGAAGGAGCGTTTGGACTAAATACAAATCTGCGGTTCCTGGATGTGGGTGGTGAAGAAGCGTTTACTCCCGATGGGAACTCTCAATTTGTTGCACTCTTTGCGTTTGAAGAGGTTCCGCTGTCAGAAACGTTTAAATTGCAAGCCGGATCCAGAGTGGAGTATCAGAACATCAGTGAAGATTCCAATGAACTGTTTCCCGACGCAGGCCAGTCTCGCGATAAGGTCATTTTTTCTGGTTCATTCGGTATCAATTACCGTCCCGTACAGTTCCTGGAATTGGGTGCCCAATTTGCAAGAACTCAGAGGCTGCCCAGCTTTGAAGAGCTCTTTGCTGACGGACCGCATGTTGCCCTGGGCACATTCGATATCGGAAACCCGGATCTTGAAAATGAGAAAAGCAATGGTGTGGATGCATTTGCACGGATTCAGAACGGGCGATTAAATCTTGAATTATCGGGGTTTTACAACAAAATCAACGATTTCATTTTCAGGCGTCTTACGGGTGGTACAGACCAGGAATCAGGCTTTCCGGTGGTGGAACTTACCGCAGGTGATGCTGAACTCTATGGCGGTGAAGCGTTTGCAAGTTATGCGGCCACTGACCGTCTGAGCCTTGAGGGATCTCTCGATTATGTTCGTGGTTCGCGAGGTTCTGTGCCCCTGCCTTTTATGCCTCCGCTATCGGGAAAGATTGGTGCCAGGTACAATACGCACGATTGGTGGCTGGGGGCAGATCTTCAGCTCGTTGATGAACAAGATCGGGTAGCCCCGAACGAAGATCCTACGGATGGATACGAGCTTCTTGGTCTCGAGGCCGGCTACAGGTTCGATATGCAGGGGAGGCATATCCTTTCTCTAAAGATTGATAATCTCTTTAATGTCACGTACCGGGAGCATCTGTCGCGTATAGAAGACAGGAATTTCCCTATGCCAGCCCGAAGTATTGGTGTTACCTATCGCTGGATATTTTAATAATGATCTTATCTTTCATCTGACGACTGAAGCTCAGATCGTTCTATGGCTTATAAACCCTCAGGTCGTCTGATGAATTGCCATGGCTGGATCCCACCATTGTTGCTGGCAAAAATTCATCCGATAACTCAAAACCCTTAGCGCTGCATAGCGTTCCTGGCGGTTACTCCCCCGCAAGATCCGGGATCGCAGAAGATGTAACCGCAGGGGACGCAGGGAAACGCCAAGAGGAAGAGTTCAGGATCTTTCGGATCTTTCATCTGACGACTGAAGCTCAGATCGTTCTATGGCTTATAAACTCTCAGGTCGTCTGATGAATTGCCATGGCTGGATCTCACCGTTTTGGCTGGTAAAAATTCATCTGATAACTCAAAACCCTTTGCACTTCACAGTGTTCCTGGCGGTTACTCCCTTGCAAGACTTCGGGATCGCTGAAGGTTTAACCGCAGAGAACGCAGGGACCCGCCAAGAGGAAGAATTTCATCTGACGACTGAAGCTCAGATCGTTCTATGGCTTATAAACCCTCAGGTCGTCTGATGAATTGCTATGGCTGGATCCCATCAGTGTGACTGGCAAAAATTCATCCGATAACTCAAAACCCTTTGCGCTTCACAGCATTCCTGGCGGTTACTCCCTTGCAAGACCTCGGGATCGCTGAAGGTTTAACCGCAGAGAACGCAGGGACCCGCCAAGAGGAAGGGTTCAGGATCTTTCGGATCTTTCATCTGACGACTGAAGCTCATATCGTTCTATGGCTTATAAACTCTTAGGTCGTCTGATGAATTGCCATGGCTGGATCCCACCAGTATAGCTGGCAAAAATTCATCCGATAGCTCTAAACCCTTAGCGCTTCACAGCGCTCTTGGCGGTTACTCCCCCGCAAGATCCGGGATCGCAGAAGATGTAACCGCAGGGGACGCAGGGAAACGCCAAGAGGAAGGGTTCAGGATCTTTCATCTGACGAAGAGGATTGCAGCCGCCATGCGCTAACACCGATGATTATAAGTCCGGCAGAAAGCCAAATAATCTTACTGCCTTCGAATTCGGTATTCATGTCGAGTACCACAAGCAGTGACATCAGCAGCATCAGTACAAACTGTGAAAAGAAACGGTATGGAACATGCATGGCACGTTTACTGTAGATACCCAGCACGATGGCCATTACACAATAGCTTAAAAGGGTGGCAACAGCTGATCCCGTCATGCCGAAATGCGGAATCAGCAGCAGGTTGGCAACAATCGTAATGACCGCACCGAGCAGTGTAATCTTATAAAGAGCTCTCGTTTTCTCCTTGATAAAGATACCCGCTGAAAAATTTATGTACCATCCGTGAAACCAGTAGGCAAGAAGCAGAAAAGGCACGATATGAAGCCCGCTCCAGTATGCTTCATTGATAATGGTTGCATTCAGCAGCGGCACATTGACAGATACAATTTCACGGCTGAAAAGAGATACCGTCAAAAATATGAGTGCTGCGGCCAGGTTGAAGTAACTGAATGCCTCAGCAAAGATTTTGGGAGATTCTTTATCATCCGAATGCCTCATAAAAAATGGCTGCCACGCCATCCGGTACATCTGTACAAGCAGCAGCATAAAAACAGCCAGTTTGTAACAGGCATTGTAGATGCCTACAATGTCCTCCGGCGTGGTTCCCAATCCGTAGATTTGTTCCACTGCTTCAGCCGACATCTCATTCAGGAAGAAACGATCCAGCATTTCATTGATAACAAATCCAATCCCCGCCGGGATAAACGGCCAGCCAAATTCAAAGGATGTTTTAAGCCAGCGTGGACTCCACTCACCCCTCAGAAGATTACCGGTAAAAACCCATACGATAAGCGTTACCAGGATTGAGGCAGCCAGGTTTGCAATAAATACGGCTTCTATTCCAAAGTTGAGGCTCAGGATCAGGTAAAAATTCAGAAAGAGATTGATAAGCACGTGAACCGTTCGCAAAAAAGCAAAAAGCCAAGACCTGCGAACCAGCCGGAGTTCTGCAAAGGGAACAATTGAGAGAGTATCGAACCAGAGAATGCCCAGCATCATGAGGTAGATCCCCCGGGTTTCCGCGCCGAGGTTAAAAAGCGGCAGCAGTGAAGGCATCAGCAGGTAGAGGACAAAAACAAACAGGGTGGATACTGAGAGAAGACCGATCTGCAATGTCTTGAATATGTGAGGTGCCTGGTCGCGGTCTTTGGCGTAGCGTAGATAGGCAGACTCCATTCCCATTGTAAAAACTACATTCAGAAGCGCGATAGCAGCATATACCAAACCAACGATGCTGTAGCGTGCGGGATTGAAAACATCGGTGTGAAAGGGAACCAGCAGGTAGTTGATAAACCTGGCGAGAACACTGCTGATGCCGTAAATTAAGGAGTCGGAAAAGAGTTCCCGCAGTTTTTTCAAAACAGGCCGGTTTTATTTGTCAGATAACATCTTTATGGCTTCAATTCCAAGAATATAACTATGTTTCCCGAAACCGGTGATAATGCCGTCAGCCATTTTCCCGGTGACAGATCGTTCTCTGAAATCTTCACGTGCATGTATATTGGAGAGGTGTACCTCCACTTTTGGAATCCGGACGGTTTCGAGTGCATCGCGGATGGCAACAGATGTGTGGGTAAAACCTCCGAAGTTGGCTACAATTCCGTTATATTCATCCGCTTCACTTGTTTGAATAGCGTCTATTAATTCCCCTTCGCGATTACTTTGAATAAAGCTAAAATCATAATCCGGGTAATGGTCCTGAATAAACCGGTTTACAGACTGTAACGTCTCACTGCCATACTGTTGCGGATTGCGTTTACCAAGCAGGTTCAGGTTTGGCCCGTTCAAAACCAGGATTTTCATAAACGAACCTCATCTGCAATCGTAGCGGCTATCTCTTTTATACGTTCTTCTGAAATATCAACTTTATGTCCAAGCGCCATTGTTTGAGAATGTGTGTAGAGCGGAACAAGGTGAACATGAGCGTGCGGCACTTCAAGGCCCTGGATAATTACCCCGGTTCTCAGTGGTTTCAGTGATTTGTCGATAGCCTTTGCCAGTTTTTTCGAAAAACTCATTATACCGTGCAGCTGCGATTCTTTAAGATCGAAAAAATAATCTACTTCGGTTTTTGGTACCACCAGGGTATGACCTTCCGCAATTGGATTGATGTCAAGAAATGCAAAAAAATGCTCATCCTCTGCAACCTTTTGACTCGGAATTTCACCATTAATAATCTTTGTAAATACAGTAGCCATATCACGATGTTTTGTTAGAATTTCTTTTTGAATATAAAATATAATCGAGTCAATCACATAATGGGCAGAATTAGTAAAATTATTTTTTCCTTTGAAAAAGCACTTCCTTTTCACTGCCCGTTTTAGAAAAAAGATTTTGTTCAACTCCCCAGTCGAGATAGCCCAGCACCTCAGAGAGAACGAGAAAGTAGGCCTCCTGTTTCCACGCCTCCGGGAAAAGCTGTGATGCCAGTTCAGCAATTGAGACCGGTTGTTCGCCGAAAAGATCTTTCACACTGTTCATGCGAATTTCCTGTTCATGAAGGTATTTCATTGCAAGTGTCCTGGAATCGCTGATGAAGCGTCCATGTCCCGGGTAGAAGAAATTGCCATGTTCAGTGATCCATCCCAGGCTGTTACGGTACTGGAGAAATGAACGGTTTCTTTTCCCTGTTTCCGGGTCAAAGCTGATCAGTGCATTGGTGGAAATATGAGAAAGCAGTACGTCCCCGCCAAAGGTTATATCATTGCTCGTAAAAGCCAGATGTCCGGGTGAATGACCAGGTAGATGTTTCATATCAAATTTGTAATCGCCGGCATCCAAGATGTCGCTTTCTTCGATCCAGCGATCCGGATCAAGAGGCTGCTGAAACTGGCGTATCCACTGCAGCTGGTTGCCCATTTTTGAAATGATATCATCAGGAATCTGAAGTGCCTGAAACAAGTTTCTGAAAAGCGGACCGTCTTTGTTCTCTTTAAATTGTAAACGATCTTTGTATGGCGCCATTACAAGAGCTCCCGATTCATCACGCAGCCTGTCTGCCTGACCAAAATGATCCGGATGTCCGTGTGTGATCCAGATTTCATCGATATCAGGAATTCCGACTCCCTGTTTGCGCAAGGCTTGCTCCAGACACAAGTATGCCTCGGCGTGAAAATGGCCGGTATCAACCAGGATGTTTTTTCCCGCTTTGATCAGGTATGAAAATACATCACCCACTGGAAATGGAGTGGGTATTTTTATTGGATGAATAATTTCTGAAACCGGGAAATTCATGTTTTCCTGTTTTATAGAAGTGGTTTTCAAAAAAATCTGTTTGATTTATGGATGACCTTATTATTAAAGTTTACTTCGTGAACCATTGAACCTCTTGTTCACGGATTCGTGGCAATAAACTGCCGGGTTTTGCCACGAGGGCACCAAGTAACACGAAGAACCAGTGCTACATCTATACAAATTAAATTAATAATTTATGTTGAACTGCTGTCAATTTTGAACAGTCTCGCATAAGTAATTTACAGGCGTTGTATGATGAAATTTTAAACAGTCTTCTTTTATTGTGATATGAAATGTATGAACTTACCAGAGTACCTTCAATGAGTTCCTTACGTCAGTTTAATACGGCTCAAAGCAATATGAACCAGTCCGGGCCAGTGTCTTCCGATAAAACCAAAAATTTTGCCGTGGCCGGTAAATACAAGCTCCCGTTTTCGTTTGTGGATTGCTTTAAACATTGTATCAGCCGCTTTGCGTGTTGGCCACATCAGTTTGGAAGGCCGGGGATCCTCCCTGTCAGGATGAAATGTGCCGTCATTATCTATTCTGCCAATATTGCTCTCCACAAAACCGGGATGAAGTGTGCTGCAGGTCACCCCGGTTCCGTGCAGTTCCATAGAAAGAGTCTGTCCGATAGAACTTACAGCCGCTTTGGATGCGCTGTAGGCGCCTGTTTGGGGTGAGGGAAGCATCGCGGCAACACTGCCTACAAGTGCAATTCTTCCTTTTGTCTTTTTGAGATAAGGGATTGCAAAGCGGGCCGTCAAGGCCAGTCCTGTTACATTAACATCCAGCTGCCTGCGCCATTCATCTGCGGAAAGTTCATCAATGCGGCCGATCACACCAAATCCTGCATTGGCAATCACAACATCAAGTCTATCAAATGTTTTTTGAATCTCTTCAGTAGCAGACAGGAATGCATTTTCATCCGTTACATCAAGCGGGATCACAAGACATTCCCGGCCCATCTTACTGATTTCATCTGCAATATCCTTTAATAGCGGTTCGCGCCGTGCCGAGAGCACCAGGTCTGCACCATTTTCTGCGTAGACCAGCGCAAGTTCACGGCCAATTCCTGAAGAGGCTCCGGTTATCCATACAACTTTGTTCTGATATGATTGATTTGCCATTAATTGTATATGTTCATGTCTGACCTAGTTTGACCTCATTAAAGACGAGCAATTTAGGAATAGACGAAACTGAAAACAAATACTTCGGCTGACGAGTATACCTCCCCTCAAATCCCGGCCTGCCCGGAACTGCCCTCGACTGACGAGTGGAACTGCACTCAAATCCCGACCTGCCCTGATCACTCGTCTGTCGAGTTCCTCCGGCTTGATCTTCTAGACGCCTCTGTGTCCCCTGCGGTTACATCCTATGTGAATATGGATCCAGCAGAGGATTCACCGCCAAGAACACTGTGGTGGGATCTTGCCTTCACCGCTCGTCAGACGACTGAGGGCTTTGTGTCCTTGGATTATTTGCTCCGGGGTCGTCAGGCGAGGAAGACGCAGGCTGAAGGCCTGTTGCAACTCGGCCTCTTCACTTCACAAAATCTTTAGCTATCTTTAAAAAAGAGAGATGTATGTAATTTTACCAAATGTTAAAAGAGATTAGCAGGTGAAAAATATGATGAAGAGAAAATTGGTAAATAGACTTTATGATCATGAAAAAAAGAGTCAGAAGCGGAATTATCATTTAAAGCTGATTGAAAATCTTCCGGAGCCCGTTCAGCGTTATTTCCGGTTTACACTGTCGGAAAGCCAGCCGTTTGTTCAGCGGGTAAACCTGGAACATGACGGCCAATTTAAGCCGGGGGTTGAAAAAGGATGGCTGGCCATCCGGGGAGAGCAGCATTTTACAACAGATGAGCCGGGATTCGTCTGGATAGGAAAAACCAGGTTATTCACAGCTCACGATTTCTATATTCACAACAGCGGGGCTTTAAAAGTCTACCTCTTCGGGTTGATTCGAATCGTTCATGAACGTGGCCCACATACCGACCAGGCTGAGCTTCTTCGGTGGCTTGGAGAAAGTGTCTGGTTCCCGACAAACCTGCTGCCATCCGAAAAACTTCACTGGACGCCGATCGACGAAAACTCTGCCCGCGTTCAGTTCACTCACAATGGCCTGGATGTTTACTATGATGTATTCTTTTCAGAAACAGGTGAAATAATCCGGCTTGAAACAAAAAGGTATATGAGCAGCGACAAGATGGAGAATTGGACGGGACGACTCGATAACTACCGGTCTGTAAACGGCATGATGATACCAATGAAAATTGAAGCTGCATGGCAGCTTGAAGAGGGGGAGCATATCTATGCTCGTTTTCGCGTTCAGACAATAAATCACAAATTTGCTAAATGACAGAGGTTTTTTTCTAGACGCCTCTGCGTCCCCTGCGGTTACATCCTCTGTGAATACGGATCCAGCAGGGGATTCACCGCCAAGAACGCTGTGGAGGCAGGTATGTCGGGCAAGCTTCGGTGCAGGATCATAAATTCGAAATTGAATAATTGTGCTTGTTCGCGGTCTGTTCTCTTTCAGGCCTTCAGCCTGGTGATTAGCTGTGGCATATGATTTCCCGGGGCGCTTGCCCCGGGCTGTGGTGTATCAGGCTTTCAGACTGTTGTTTTACCAGTATTGGCTACCCTCGGCTGACGAGTGGAACTACTCTCAAATCCGGATCTGCCCAAATCACTCGACTCGATTTACCCAGGCCATGTTGTTCAGGCCGGGAGATGGTAAACACATGTTCTAAGGTGCTCCTGTGGCGGTATTTTTCCATTCGTACTCGTCGGACGACTGAGGGTTTTTTGTTCATGGGCTATTTTATTCCAAAGTCGTCAGACGAGGAGATCGATGCACATCTATTAACACAGGCTGAAGGCCTCACGAAACTCAGCCCCGACACCGCTGGTTCGGGGTTTAAGGCAGACCGACAAAACAGGCAGGCTGAGAAGGCCTGCAAAAGAGTGATTCAACTTTTGTTTATAAATCCCGGTAGCTCACAACTCTTCCCCACATCAGCCGCACAAAAAGAATCACTCCCGAAAGCAGAAAAAACCGTCCTGCAAACAGCACCCATTCCTGATTCATGGCAAATGCACTGAAAACGATACCTGCATTTAAAGTAATCACCATCAGAATGGCAGATTTTCGGTTTCCTCTTTTGGGACCCTCAAGATGACGAGGAAACATCCAATAGGCAGTGCCGAGTACAAACTGAAGAATCCAGCCAAGAAGAGCCATTTCATAGTGTACAGGCATCAGTGCCCAAAGTGCAGGTGATATCTCAAATCCTTTGTTCAGCAGTAAAAGCGATCCGGTCAGGAATGTAAGTAAAAACCAGACCAGTGAACTTCTTATCATCCAGATGCTGACTGATGGCATGAGATCTCAGGTTTTGGATTTACGTTTTCTTTTGGGCTGCACGCGCGGCCAGATTTCAGCTACATAGAGAACGGCGGCAGCAAGCTGTAAAAAGATGGATAATAGGATGATCCATTGTGCTGCAGAGAAACCGGTTTCATTTCCCGAAAATGGTTCGGATATAAACCGGAGAATCAGCCCGGTATTGAGCAATCCAAAAACAGACCAGGTGAGAAATGATTCTCTCTTTTGGCGGTCTCTTCGCTTTCGCGGAAACATCCAGATCGATACTCCCATAATAATCTGCGTGATCCAGCCGATGACGATCATATGCCAATAGACCGGAAGCAGCTGAATTTCTAACCCGATAAATGGCATCGAGTCAATGAAGAGCAGCAGCATTCCGGATGTCAGGTAGATCATACCGGCTTTTATGAACCAGCGGGTAACAGGAAGCAAAATATCTTAATTCTTAATTCTTAATTTTTAATTCTGAATCAGAGTAGTTGTTCTGCTTTTTTGAACAGGATATTATTCTCGAGGTGCACATGTTTGTGCAGGTCTTCCTCAAAATCTTCAAGATTTTTGTATAAGATCCGATATGTGGTACAGGCATCTTCAGGAGGAGTGTAGTCATTACTGAGAGAACGAATTTCTGCCATAACAGATCCCGCCGTTTCATGTTCATCTTCCATGGATGTCAGCAAGCTGCGCAGATTATCTGTCAGTTCTGTCTCCACGGGCTGCCCTGTCATTCGTTTTTCAAAAACGGATCGTATCGCAGGGAAAACACTCTCTTCCTCGCTCTCCAGGTGCTCGGTCAACTCTGATGCCAATTCCCGGAAGCGGTCATAGATCTCAACATTTTCAGGGTATGTTCTGCCATGGACGTGGGCAACTTTTTGCGCAAACGTGCTGATTTCCACAATTTTTCTTCTCACAAATCTGTGATGTGTACTTTCGATATGATCGATCAGGTGATCCGGGCTCCACCGGCTGAAGTCCATTCCGGAAACTGCAGGTTCCTCCAGGATATCATTGAGCTCTCTTAGTATCTGACCGGGATTCAGGTTTTTCTTTTTGCAGGCTTCCTGTAAAGTTTTGCCGCCACCGCAGCAAAAATCCAGGCCGTGCTGTTTGAGCACACCGGCCGCATTGTAATTTTGTGCAACAATTTCACCGACGGTAATTGTCTCGGGGTTAATCCCTTTTAAACTATTGGTATTCATTATATTGTGATGGTGTTTTTATTTTTTATTTCCAGCTGGCAGCCGGGTTTCTCTTTTGTCTCTTAGCCGCATCAACACAATTGAATCTGATGACCGGCTATGTAGATCGATTAAATATAAGATAAAAGACTACTTTATCCAAAATAGAGTGAATTAAATTTCCCTTGCTTTTTTAGCCCGGGTTATTCACCAAAAAATTAAATCACCATTTCTTTAAATATGTGAATAATCCAGACTAGAAAACCCTTCAAGTTTGCCAGGTTCATTTGTTAATAATCAAAAATGATTATCTTCGTTTTCCACAGACTATCAATCGATCCATTTGAAAAATGACAATAAAGAGATGGTTTTCAGTATTGTTTGCAATTTTAATTATAAGCTTTTCTGTATTTATGACTGCTTATTCGCAAGACACTGATCACATGCGCGCCAGGGACGCAGGTGTTGAACCAGGTATTTTAACACCCGGCCAATGGAATGCCATCACAGACGTAAAAGGAGTTCAGGTTGGCCATCATACATTGATCAGCGGTGATGATATCCGAACCGGGGTTACTGTGATTTTGCCGCATGAAAACGATGCGTTTCAAAGCCGTGTACCGGCGGCAGTCTATGTAGGAAATGGTTTTGGAAAAGCCCTGGGTTTCACACAGGTTGAGGAGCTGGGAGAGCTCGAAACACCCATCGGATTAACCAACACCCTAAGTATTCATACGGTTGCGAACGGGATCACAGATTACATTCTCAACCTGCCCGGGAATGAAAATGTACGGTCCGTCAACCCCGTTGTTGGTGAGACGAATGACGGCTGGCTGAATAACATCAGGAAGCGGGCTGTACTTCCGGAACATGTGTCGGAAGCGATTGAAAATGCAGAACCGGGTCCGGTGCCGGAGGGCAATGTCGGTGCGGGGACCGGAACCCGTGCACTCGGTTTTAAAGGCGGGATCGGAACATCATCACGGACACTTCCGGAAGAGATGGGCGGATATACCGTCGGGATATTGGTACAATCAAATTTCGGAGGGATATTAACGGTTGACGGCAGAAAAATAGGAGAAGAACTCGGAAACCACTACATGTCGCAGAATGTGCCGTATGATGTGGACGGTTCGGTGATGATCATTGTGGCAACAGATGCTCCTGTCACTTCCAGGAACCTGGAACGGCTTGCCAAACGTGCCTTTCTGGGTGTGGCAAGAGTCGGCGGGTTTGCTTCAAACGGAAGCGGTGATTATGTTATAGCCTTTTCCACCCATCCGGATGTTCGCAGGGACATAAATGAGAAAGAAATTACCCGGTCGATCCGGGAGCTTACAAACAGTGCCATGACTCCCCTCTTCCTGGCTGCTGTTGAGGCAACCGAAGAAGCCATCCTGAATTCCCTATTCATGGCAGAAACCATGAAAGGAGTGAACGGAAGAGTTCAGGAGGCCCTGCCGCTGGAAGCTGTTTTGAAAAACAAGGAACAGAATTGAGATTTGATGCCATTCCGAAAATGGTACGCAATGGATATCCATTAGAGCTATCGCTCACGATCAATTACAGAGGCTGCCCCAAAAAAAGTATTTGATTTAAGGCCACCTTAATAATTTATGTTTACTTCGTGAAGCTTCTTTCCGTAAGCAGACGGATTTGTGGCAAAAATCGTCATTTTATTGCCACGAGGTCACGAGGACACAAAGCAACACGAAGAACTCGTGCTAATCTAATTAAAGTTGATTTGCGGTCAACGATACTTTTTGGACAAACTCCAATGGATGAGAAAGGATATAGATAGTGTCTGTGACTAACCATCAATTACTGTTCCGTTTATGGAACGGCAATGGATATCTGTTAGAAATATGGCTATGGCTAACTATCAATTACCGTTCCGTTTACAGAACGGTATAGAAGCGGCCAAAATTCGGGGCTTTAGCCCCATTCCCAGATCTATTTTCTTGCAATCTCATAAACACCAATTGTAAATTTATCCGGATTGAAGTCTTCGATAATATAGAGCTGTTCCTGGTGGACATCACCAAGCGTACCCGGAAGTTCTGCCGTTCCATAATATTCGCTGCCGGTGCTGTTGTACACCGACACATAATTCTCTTTCGATAAGTAGTCACTCGTTTTCATCCAGGCATCGGTAAGCGTCTGAATGTGATTCAGGATGTAGGAATCCGTAACAAAAATTCCTGTACTATAGCTTGTATCTGTGGTTCTTCTTATTATTTCCCGTCGAGGCATGCTGGGGTCAATTTTCTCTTCCCGATTTTTCCAAAAGGATGATGTAGAAACAAAATGACTGACTTTATCTGATCTCTGTAAATCAAAAACCTGGATCCTGGATGATGAAACTAACGTTGAAATCAGACGATTAGAGTTTGTATCAATTGTAAAGTTATGGAGTGTGAGATAGCTGTTAGCGTCATTCAAAAAGGGTTCAAACTGGCCAATCAGGTCAATTAATGTGGCAGTTGAAAGATCATACCGTGCTATTAGTTTTGAATTCGTTCTGTCATGGAATTTATCGGCTTCCAGGATTTGAATATAAAGAGTATCTTCATCGACAAAGATATCCCTTGAATTGATATACATATTTTGATTTTCAAAGAGGGAAAATGTGTTCATCAATGTCCCGTCAATGTGGAATACCTTTACAATAAATTGTGATTCATCAACAACCACAAGGCGGTCATTTTCTACAAAGTAGCCTGAGATCTGGAGAAATTCTTCCGGCCCGGATCCTGTCCCACCTATGACATTCATCAAATCCCCCTGCCGGCTAAAAAGATAGATAAGCTGATTACCGTCATCGGCAAACGATAATATTTCACCCGAGCTGTCTATCATCAGCCCCTCCCTGAATTTTCCGAATAAATGATCACCGGCGTTTAGAACAATGGTATCCACCTGTTCGAGGCTGACGGATTTCTCGTTAATTGGTGTGCTGTAGGTCAGTTCATTGTCCGGGTCATCTGAATTGCACCCCCAAAAAAAGCTAACAAAAATAACTGGTATGAATAGGCGGAGGATCTTTTTCATAAAATCAGTAAGTAAATACAGTTTTATACTGTATTGGCATATAATTGAAAAACAAAACACCATCAATTATTAAGAGTTAAATGATAAATAGATGTAAATAAGGAAAAAGTCAAAGAAAGATATTAGCAAAATTTTCGTATTGAGTTGTGTTTAAATCAGTGTTTCTAAAAAATAACGATGAAACTATAAATTAAATAGTCAATGCGGCTAAAGCCAGTTAATTGGGGATGATTCCTACTTTTCCGTTCCGTAAACGAAACGGCAATGGATAAGAAAAGATATAGATGGAGCTTATGACTAACCATCTATTACCATAAGGCTTTAGCCAACAGTAATGAAACTACCAAAATTCGGGGCTTTAGCCCCAATATCGAAAATTAATTTCTATTCAGATCAAAAAAATTCAAAACTCAAAATTCAAAATCCCCAACCTTAACCCCACGCCCCGGAAACGGAATTTCAAGCTGCTTCCCCAGAGAGGCTTCATTCAGGTTCAGGTTCGAAACCGTAACACCGATCAGCCGCACCTCTCTCATCCCTGCTTCCGTATCATTCAGCAGGTGAAGGGCCAGTTCTGAAATATCATCCACACTGTTCAGGTAGTGCTGCACAGAAATACTGCGGGTTACGGTTTCAAAATTTTTATACCTGATTTTCAGCGTAATCGTCTTCCCCTCTGCAGCCAGTTTTCCCATGGCGGCGGCAACCTTGCCCGAGAGCTCCCGGATAAACGATTCAATCCACTCCATATCGATAACATCTTCCGAAAACGTTCTCTCCTTACCAATCGATTTTCGGATTCTGTCCGGTTTCACTTCCCTCAGGTCAATTGCACGTGCAATCCTGTAATAGTGATGGCCGGATTTCCCGAACTCCTTAACCAGTTCAACTTCGTCCCACTCCTTTAGATCTTTACCTGTATAAATCCCGAGGAGCTCCATCTTTCGCTGGGTTGCCTTGCCCACACCGTGAAATTTTGAAATCTCCAGGGATTCTACAAAGGCTTCTGCCTCCTTCGGCCGAATCAGGCAGAGTCCGTCAGGTTTATCCATATCGGATGCGATCTTTGCCAGGAATTTACTGGATGAGATTCCAGCAGATGCTATGAGCCCGGTAGTATTTCTAATTTTCTTTTTGATCTCCCTTGCGATCAGGGTTGCAGACGGATTTTCAAAATAGTTATTTGTGACATCCAGATAGGCTTCATCCAGGGAGAGCGGTTCAACCAAGTCTGTGTATTCGTAGAAAATTTCACGGATTTGATGAGAGACCTGCTTGTAGACATCAAACCGGGGTTTCAGAAAAATTGCCTTGGGACAGAGCCGCACAGCCCGTGATGCCGGCATGGCCGAATGCACACCAAATTTCCGAGCCTCATAACTGGCTGCAGCAACCACACCTCTTCCCTGGGGCGATCCGCCAACAACAACCGGCTTGTTCTTGTATTGCGGAAAGTCGCGCTGCTCAACAGATGCAAAAAAAGCATCCATGTCGATGTGAATAATCTTTCGAAAACCTGCGTCGCCTCTGTCCTTCATTTCATGAAAATCTGTATTGTTACATCAGCAAACAAATGGAAAAATCCTTACATTTAAATCGGTTTGAACTTATAAGAATCACAAAACAATTTATTCAATTTTTATGGAAGAAGTTAACGGTACCACAATTTACTGGCTGATATCTATTGGTTTGATGATCGGCTACGTTGTTTGGCTTTTCATGGGGAAACGATGCATGAACCTGACCGGAAACCTGATTGGAGGAGTGACAGGGGCTGTTATTATTGGTATTTGTGCGATCTACATGAATCTTGTCGGCCCTCTTGTCTATGCTTCAATCGGTTCTGTAGCCTTCTTATTCCTGGTAAATATTTTCAGTACTAAAGTGGAGCACAGTGATCATGCTCAGACCACGTAGTGTCAAGTAGTAAATAAAATGTCGGGCAAGTGAGAAAAAAAGTGAAAACTGAAAAGTGGTCAGCTTCACTTTTAACAACTCAATATAATTCTGTCTTTTCATCGCTGACACAACAATAGTGAACAAGTAATACATTTTGAAACTTCCGCCCATTTATGGATATGTAATCTGGCTTCTGCCTGAAAAAAAGAGAGCAAATGAGCTACAGAAAATTATCGGGGAGCTGGCACGAACCTTTCATTCAATTCCTTTCCATCCTCATATTACCCTGACTCCCTGTCCGGACGATATGCCTTTTGAAAAACTGAAAGCCATTTGCGAAGATCTTGCCAACAACTTTAAACCTCTCGAACCGGATTTGCTGAAAATCAGCTCGCTGAACAATAATTACCAAAGTTTGTATATACAAATTAAGAGATCAGATCAGCTTATTGAGCTCAGAAAAACCGCCAGGAGCAAGACAGGGCTTGAACCGGACCATTCCTATATGCCGCATCTGAGCTTGTTCTATGGGTTTCTCAGTGATGATCAGCGAAGAGAGATCACAGGTAGATTGAGCAGCTCCATTCCGGAAAGGATCCATGCAGACCAGCTTGCACTGGTACAATTAAACGGAACGCCGGATACCTGGCAGATCGTGCATTCTGTTCACCTTTCGATGAACGAAGAAAAATAACCGGAACATGACCGTCCAAAAAACTAACTGTTGAATCTGACTCACAATTTCACGACAATCTACCAACCCAGAGAAATTTTAAACAGATAAAATAAATTGATGTCAGGATATAAATTTTTTGAAGAGGTTAACAAAAATTTTGACCGTGCCGCTTCCTACACAAAATTCGACAAGGGACTCTTATCACAAATCAAGATCTGCAATGATATTCTTCATATAACTTTTCCCCTTGAACGGGATGACGGTACAATTGAAGCAATCCATGCCTGGAGGGTTGAGCACAGCCATCACAAACTCCCTGTAAAAGGCGGAATTCGTTACAGCTTGACTGTCAACGAAGATGAAACAATGGCGCTTGCCGCACTGATGACTTACAAATGTGCTGTTGTTGATGTGCCGTTCGGAGGCGCAAAAGGCGGTATTAAGATTGATAAATCGAACTATTCCCAGGAAGAACTGGAGAGAATTACACGACGTTATACTCACGAGCTTATAAAAAAGAACTTCATCGGCCCCGGCTCAGATGTTCCGGCTCCTGACTATGGTACCGGAGCACAGGAGATGGCATGGATACTGGATACATTCCGGCAATCTGTTACCGATATTAATGCTGAAGGGTGTGTTACAGGTAAACCGATTCCGATGGGCGGGATCCGGGGACGTAAAGAAGCGACGGGCCGGGGTGTGTTTTTTGGTATCCGCCAGGCTTGCGAAGATAAAAGTGATATGGAATCAATTGGACTCGATCCGGGTCTTGAAGGTAAAACATTTGTAATCCAGGGCTTGGGAAATGTTGGATATCATGCCGCAAAATATATGATTGAAGGCGGGGCTAAGCTGATTGGAGTGGCTGAGATGGAGGGATCTATCTATAATGAAAACGGAATCAGCCTGGAGAATCTCGTGAGATTCAGAAAAGAGACCGGTTCAATTATTGGTTTTGAAGGATCCAAAGAGTTAGAGAACAACAAGGCGGTGCTGGAATGTCCGTGTGATATCCTGGTTCCCGCAGCTCTCGAAAATCAGATTACTGAAACCAACGTAAAAAATGTAAAAGCCAAAATAATCGGTGAAGCTGCAAATGGACCTACAACATCAGCTGCGCATGATTATTTAAAAGAGCGGGGCTGCCTCATTATTCCGGATAATTATCTGAATGCTGGCGGTGTTACCGTCTCTTACTTCGAATGGCTGAAAAATTTACAGCATGTCCGTTTTGGACGCATGGGAAAACGATTTGAAGAGAACAGCTACCGGAAAATTCTTTCGGTGATTGAAAATTTATCTGACAGGAGATTCAGCTCGAAAGAACTGAACTATCTTGCACAAGGTGGTGGCGAAAGCGAACTGGTTGATTCGGGCCTGGAAGAGACAATGAGCAATGCCTACGAAGAGATCAATGAACTTCGTAAAATACACGATGTTGACCTCAGAACAGCCGCTTTTATCAGTTCAATCAATAAAGTCGGAATTATCTATGAACAGATGGGAATATTTCCATGATTGCTTAATGACGCCCGAAAACGCCTTAAAAAAAAGAAGCCCCTATCCTTTTACAGATAAGGGCCTTAAGAGGCTTCAAGCCATTTGGCTTATGGATAAAGTGCAATCAATATCCTGACTTGGTAACCATTTTTTGCTGCCCTGCGAGGCAACAACCTAAACCAAAACAAACACTACATTCAGTAGCTACGATAAAGACGTATAAAGGTTGCAAATTGTTTTATTAGAATTGTAAAAAATTGTTTTTATGGCTTTTTTTCTGACTATGTTTTTGCTCCCGGTAACAATTATTCTCCTTTCTGTATACCTGGCATACTACAAAAAATTTAATCGCTGAAACTGCGATGGACGAACAGCAAATTGTAAACCTGTCTGAAGATGCACCGCTTGAATATGCCGTTGCTGCATTTATCCTTTACCTTTGTTTACTGATCGGTATCGGGTTGTATGCAAGTCGCTTTTCTTCAAAAGGAATTTCAGAATTCTTTATAGGCGGACGTAAAATAAACCGGTTTGTAATGGCACTTTCAACCGTGGTTTCGGGCCGCAGTGCCTGGCTTTTACTTGGGGTAACCGGAATGGCTTATGCGCGCGGACCTTCAGCAATCTGGGCTGTTGCGGGATACATAATTGTAGAGTTATTTCTTTTTCTCTACTACGCAAGGCGCCTCAGAAATTTTACGGAAGCCAGGGATTGTATCACCGTACCCGATTTTTTTGTGGAGCGATTCGGCGATAAAACCGGTCTGCTGCGAATAACCATGGTTTTCATATTTATGATTTTTATGGTGGGTTATGTTTCATCGCAATTTGTGGCGGGGGGAAAAGCATTTGCATCCGGGTTTGGAATGGACGTTTCAACAGGACTGATACTGACGGCTGTTATTGTTCTGCTATATACAACCCTCGGAGGTTTTTTAGCCGTCAGCCTTACCGATATGATCCAGGGGATTTTGATGATTGTGGCGCTGGTTGTACTTCCCGTTGTTGCTATTGTAAATGCGGGCGGACTCACTTCAGTCCTCGACCAGCTCTCAATGATGGATGCCATCTACGTCGACCCGTTTGCTATATCAGCAGGAGCCGCAATTGGCTTCCTGGGTATTGGCCTGGGTTCTCCCGGTAATCCGCATATCCTGGCGCGTTATATGTCGATCGATGATCCGAAGCAGCTCAGGTACGCCGCTGTTGTGGGAACTACCTGGAATGTGCTGATGGCTTGGGGAGCCGTATTTACCGGCATCGTAGGCAGAATCTATTTTCCTGAAACAGAGATGCTGGTTGCAAATGATACGGAAAGCCTCTTTCCGATGCTGGCACAGATGCATCTTCATCCGTTTCTGTTCGGAATTGTTCTGGCTGCTATCTTTGCGGCCATCATGTCTACAGCCGACTCTCAGTTGCTGGTCGCGGCATCAAGCATTGTCCGCGATCTCTATGACAAACTGATTAAAAAAGAGGAGGAGCTGCCTCAAAAGCGACTGGTAATCATCAGCCGGACGGTTGTCTTTCTTCTTGTTGGACTGTCTCTGGCTCTCGCATTTATTGCTAAGGACCTCGTTTTCTGGCTGGTTCTTTTTGCCTGGGCAGGTCTTGGCGCAGCGATCGGCCCTACGTCCATTCTTGCCCTCTACTGGAAAGGGACTACCGGTGCAGGTGTGCTGGCCGGAATGATCACAGGCACAGTTGTGGCAATTGGCTGGTATCTTATTCCTGCGCTTAAAAACAGCATCTATGAATTGATCCCGGCCTTTTTAATGGCACTATTTGTAACCTGGATCGTGAGTCTTATGACAACGCCGGCAGAGGAGACAGAGCGTGCATTCGAAGATATGTTTGATGAGTGAGATGAATCGTACCTACGGCACTGAAAGTCAGGTTGGCGGGCTATAATCCCGGATTGAAATCCGGGGCTACAATACCGGATATGTCTGACGGCATACACTGTCTATATAGCAGGTTAAAGAAGAAAATAGGGTATTCCTTACTGGCAGTATATGAAGAGGCATTTGCCGAACCAAGGCAAAATTATTTTTTTGGATTTGTAAGGTCAATCCCACCATTTTACCTTCGCCTTGCTGAGGAAAAAATTTCTTGGTGAGAAATACGGGCTACCCACCAAATGTCCCTGAACCGGGACATTTTTATTTATTCTCCAATATACTGTCAATAATTTTCATATTATCCACAGCATCTTGCAGGTGTGTGGGTACATCGGTGTTGTCGAGAATAGATTTTGCAAACAGGTCACCCTGAATGGTGTAATGATTACAGGGTGCAAAACGGATCGTTTCAACCGTATCTCCGGAATAAACATAAAGTTCGGTTTCACGGTCAACAGGCGGATTGAAAGGCATATTCATCTCAATACGCGCAATTGTTCCCATTATCTGAACATGCTGCAGGCCTGCGCACTGCATGGAACATGTAAATGTGGATGTGCCGCTTTCAAAATCAAGAAGTCCGGATGAGAGAATATCTACACCATATTCGGGATGAATTTTGGTAATACTCTGTACCTGGTCAGGATTTTTATCAAAGAGAAATCTTGAGAGCGAAATATTGTAGCATCCCACATCCATCAGTCCGCCTCCGCCCATTCCAGGTCTAAACCGGATATTCTCCGGTTCATCTTTAAAGTAAGTGAAAAATGAGTGTATCGATTTCAAGGATCCGATCCGGCCTTCATCGATGAGGCTTTTGGTCCGAATCCACCGGGGATGGTGCCGGTACATAAATGCTTCCATCACTTTCAGGTGAGGATACTCTGCCGATGCATCCAATAATTGCTGTGCTTCGACGGCGTTCAGGCCAATCGGTTTTTCACACAAAACATGCTTGCCGGCTTCCAGTGCTTTTATCGACAGGGCACATGTAAGTGATTAGGAAGCGGGATATAAACCGCATCAATCTCCGGATCAGCCAGGAGCTTTTCATAAGATTCATAGGCTTTCGGGATATTGAGTATTTCCGCAGCTTCTATTGCCTTGTTTCTCTCCCTCGATGCAATTGCGGCTATTTCAGTGTACTCTCCATTCTGCATGGCAGGAATCACCTGTTCGATGCCAATTTTAGCCGTGCTTAAAATGCCAAACCTGATTTTGTACATCCGGTTCCTCTGTTTTAATTTGTTAAAGAATGGTTCATGAATAAATATATGAAAATATAAACTATTTACACCTCCCGGTTAAACATTTTGATTTTCAATCCGAAAAAATATATAATATTAATGTACTTAAACCGTTTTTAAGTACGATAGCATTAAATGTGATTTCACTAAAATTCTAACGAAATTGCCATGCCATGACCGAGAGAAAAAAGCCCGATGCCGATCTGAGAAACTACTATACCGTAATACTGGAATTTGGACTAATTCTTGCACTTGCCATTTTTATTGTAGCCGTAAATCTTGATTTACGCAGCGAAACAACGCAGGACTACCAGATTGAAGAGCAGGAAGTAGTCGAAATGGAAGAGATTGAGATTACGAAACACGTGGAGACTCCGCCACCACCACCGCGTCCGCCTGTACCCGTTGAAGTTCCAAATGATGAAATCATTGAAGATGTGGAAATAAATATTGACGCGGAGATGACTCTTGACGGTCCGTTGAGCACACCGCCTCCCCCGCCGCAGGAAGAAGAGGAGGAAGAAGAGGACTTTTTTGTTGTGGTTGAAGAGATGCCTGAACTGATTGGCGGACTGGGTGAACTTCAAAGAAAAATCAACTATCCTGAAATGGCACGACGCGCAGGAATAGAAGGCCGTGTTATCATTCAGTTTATTGTTAATGAAAGAGGAGAAGTTGAAGACCCAAGAGTTATGAGAGGAATTGGTGGCGGTGCTGATGAAGAGGCACTCCGGGTAGTACGTCAGGCTAAATTCCGTCCGGGTATGCAGCGCGGACAGCCTGTTCGTGTACAATACAGTTTACCAATTGTATTTCAGCTTCATAATTAAAACCCTGACTATTTAAAAAAAAGCCGTTCAGGGTAAGTCTGAACGGCTTTTTTTATGATCCAAAAACGCTTACAAATATCGGGGTTTTAATTTTTAAGGTCAAAACCGGCGTCAAGTGCCTGGTTAATCCTTTCGAGTGATTCTGAGAGATGCGCCCGTGTATAGTCATCAAATTCAGCAGTGGGAGGTGTTAATCTCCTGCTGAGCCGTTCCTGCAGATCCCTGACCTGCATCCTGGCTACCGACCTGGCATCAGCAGGCATGTTGTCTGATGCATTGGTCACAATATCAATCATCTCTTCCAGGTGAGCCCTCTGAAGATCACGGCGGTTACCGTTTATATTGGTGCCGGGTGATGTCCACACTTCACTCCAGATCGCTTCTGAAAGATGACTCATCAGTTCCGGAATGGTTACGGTTTCTTCAGCTCCGAATTTCACTTCGGTATCCCTGATACGGGAGAGCCGTGTCTCATTCAGCAGCTGAGTGAGTACGCTTGTCTGCACACCCAGCATCATCTCATGCAGAGGATAGTCAATGCGGCCGCTGTACGTGTTGCTCTGTCCCCAGTGGCTCCAGCGGTTGGCGCCGAATTTTTGGAAAACGTCCTGTGGTAAATCAATCACATCCTCAGTAAAAAGATAATCAACGATGGTATTCAGGGCTTCCGTTTGTTTTTCACGGGCAACAGGTTCAAACGGCATGCGTCCATCCGGATCACCAACACGATCGCGGTACTGGTACTGTCCGCCAATATACTTTACAGTCGGTGCAAGCGCACGTGCATATTGAAAGAACATATTCTGAAACAGATCTGTCAATTCGTGGTAGGGCATATTGTCTTCAAGAGCAATTTCCGGAAGCTGCGGAATCATCCCGCGAATCAATTCTGCACGCTGCTTTCCCCAGGCAAGCGGGTCATCACCCAGGTCGAACACATTCACAGTGGGATCAACAGCAGACGCCCCCCTGGCATCTTCGTCCGAACCGTAGGCATGGCCGGGTTGAGCGGCCATGCGTGCAATTTCCTCCGCGTCTCCGTCATCCGGGGTATAACCGTAACTGATTGCCCAGCGGTCGTATGACCCTATACCCGGGTTGTAAAAATGTCCGGTCTCTTCTGTATCCGGCGCAATATTCGGTGATGGATATTCCATCGCAGAGCTGAATACACCGTTTTCTTTTGCCCAATCGGCATCATAAAGTTTATCCATCGGTGTATCTGTGGATGACCTGAAATTATGGCGAAGCCCCAGGGTGTGACCCACTTCATGCATGGTTACCCATCGCACAGCTTCATCCAGGTACTCATCCGGAACGGGTTCATTTGCTGAGATTTCACCCTTTGCCATCAGGTATCCCCTGATCAGGTTTCCCTGGGTACCCAGCTCATTGTAGAAACTTGCTGTTTTCACTCCCTGCTGCATCTGTTCCATTTCAGCTTCCGAGACATTGTAGATCTCATCAATAGCCGTCCGGGGATCCACCATATTCCGGTATGTGGATTTAAAACCCATAATCATGTTGGCTTCGAAGAGTATATCCGCATCGAGGATCTCTCCGGTCCTCGGATCCACAATTGAGGGACCGATCGCACCGTAACCGGGCTGATCGGAGACATTCCATCGAAGGGTTGCATAGCGGATGTCGGCAGGGTCTGCATCTTCCGGAAGCATCTTCGCCTGGATTCCGTTTCTGAAACCGGCCGCTTCATAGGCATCAGCCCACGCTTCCACACCTTCCATCATCGGTTTGCGGTAACGCTCGGGAACGGTATGGTCAATATAATAGACAATCGGCTCCTTCGGTGTACACAGACCATCACTTCCGGCCTCACCGTCACATTCAATACGCCACTTGTTGATATGCCGTTTAAAAAATGTCTTATCCACCTCTGTAAAATCTTTATGGACGGTCATAAAATATCCCACCCGGTCATCCGCAAACCGCGGTTTCATGGGCTCTTCCGGAAGACGCGCAAGCGTGTAGTGAAGAGAGAGCGGGATAAAGCGTCCGTCTGCAACCGAGCGGGGTGCAGACATCTCGTTATTTTTAAAAGTCAGCCGTGCCTGAATATTTGTGTTATCGGGAAAAGAATTGACAGATTCGAGATGGCTCCGGCTTTTATCGAACGAAACCCGTCCGGGCTGACCCGGTTTGCTTGCAACGGCAAAAGAGACCCGCCGGCTGATATTGGAAAGATCTCCCACAAACCAGTCGTAGACATTTACAAGCATCACGCTGTCTTCACTGGTTGCTTCCACTTTAGCAGTTTCAACAACCGAATCGCCATAGGTAAGTGTCAATGCTTTTTGCTGAGGCGTATCCTCATCGGTTTTATAGCGATGGGGTTTTTGAACCAAAAATATTTTGCCTTCATGCTTCTGCAGTGCCACAATATTGGGTTCAAAAATGCTGAGCATGGTACCCCCGTAAAGACCGGAAGCGCCCACGCCCCTTGCAATCTGGTAACTCATCAGAAAATCACGTTCCAGGTGATTCTGATCAATTGCCATATAGAGTTTATCCTCGGTTTGATAGAGATCAAAGAATCCCTCGATGTGAGTGGCATCTTTAATAAGTTTGTTAAACGCATCTCCGTCATTTTGCTCTTCCTGAGCATTTTTATCTGCTGATTTTTTCTTTTTCTGCGCATCCGCCTGGAAAGGAATTGCCAAAAGCAGGCAGAAAAGAAGTATGGTCATTCTTTCAATCATAGGTATCTATTGGTTTTTATTTATTTGCTGAATATAAAAATGAATTAGATGAACCTACGTAAAACAGGGGTAAAAAGTTTTAATTCAGCTCGGATTTATACATACGGATCATGAGGGTACAGCGAACCGGTCCGATCCAACGGGCAGATATCGTCCGTGCCATACGGCACTTGCTAACCGATCGACCATCTTACCCCGGATTGAAATCCGGGGCTACAATATCGGATATTCCTGACGGTATAAACGGCCTTGATAGCAAAATGTAGGAGAAGATAGGGAGTCCCCCAAGTGGCAGCACAACGAACACTTGCCGAACCAGTACAAAATGATTTTAATGGAATTGTGAGATCAATCAGATACCATTTCATCACAAGCATCTGCAGGTATCTGAACAAAATTTTTATGTGGTTGATGTTCTTTCCGGGTGTCCTGGTGTCAGACACAGGAAAAGTTATAATTCCGCCGTGATTTATACATACGGATTTCAAGTTGGCTGCAATTTCTGATAAACAAACCGTTGAGATAGGAGATGAAAACCCGTATCTTTTATGCTGGTTAATAATTTCTGTACATAGCTGTACGTTTTGAAATTCTTAAAGATTGTTCTTTGATTGATTTTTTAAATTGACATGCTGATAACAAATGCACCCGTAGCTCAACCCCGACAGTAGTCGGGATTTCACTCTTGAGAATCAAGTTTTATATTATGCACCTATAGCTCAACTGGATAGAGTATCCCGACACGAGTGTCGGGACGGTTACAGGTTCAAATCCTGACGTACTGGAATAAGGTTTTTAAATTGAAATATTGAATACAAAATGCGCCCGTAGCTCAACTGGATAGAGTACCCCGACACGAGTGTCGGGACGGTTACAGGTTCAAATCCTGACGTACTGGAATAAGATTTTTAAATTGAAATATTGAATACAAAATGCGCCCGTAGCTCAACTGGATAGAGTACCTGACTACGAATCAGGCGGTTACAGGTTCAAATCCTGTCGGGCGTACCAAAAAAAACCTCACTTCATCCGGAGTGGGGTTTTTTGTTGGAATGAAAAGTAGAATGAAGATCTGGGCGTTGATGTTCCGAAGCAGTTCTTCGGCCCTATCGCTTGAATTCCCGCTCAAGCATACACCGCCTTCACAAATCAAATGCCGGAAATTGATACTTGTATATACAAAATAAGCAATTTTGAACCCCTTTTATCTAACTCTTTATAAAACAGATACTGCGAGAGCTGCAGATGTCATAAATATTCGTGAGTGCTACTTGTTTTCTCTCAGTAAACTTTTGCACGGGGTAAACACCCTATTCGTGTTACATCGTGTTCTGAGGACTTCGTGGTAAAAAACCGGAAATTTGCTGCCACGAAAACAAAATCAAAGGGTTAAAAAAGCAAAACGTGAAGCCAATCCAATGGTCCAAAATCACCCAGCCCCCTGCTTCCATACATCATTAAAAAAACATCATCTGCTTATATAATAAGTTGTACCGAATAGAAGAAGATGGCTCAGACCGTCACCGCTGAAGATATCTTGTGTGCGATACTGAAGATTCATCTCAAATTTTTGACTGCCGCGCAAAAGCCAGCCCATTCCCAGCGATGCCCTGTTTTCAGCATCTGCTTCGGAGGCATTAAATGCCGTCATCATCTCGTTTTTCAAGATCAGGTATTTTTCACCGGGGTCAAGCTGTTCACCTTGCAGCGGGAAATCAAAACTGACCCGATAACGGAACCGGTTTTGATACGATGACGAACGTATTAGCTGCTCCAGCCTTAAGCGATGGACAAGCCGCCGGCTGCCCAGGAAGCTTACGTAACCGGCCTGCTGCAACAGCCTGTGCTCATAGCTGAACCCGTCAGCCAGCGGCTCAGACCAGCGGAAATAGTACCCGCCACCCACTTTCCATCGTGGAGTAAGTGTGTAGGCAGCCGAAAGCTGTGGCTCTATATACTGAAGTGACTCCTGATTCGTGAAATCTTCGAGTGAGTTAAAGACAGAAAGTTTGGCTATCAGGGTGGTGCGTTCGGAGGTTTTTTTTGAATAGGAGAACTCCGGGTTCCAAATCCACTCCGGTCCCGATTGTGCAGCAGCTGAAAAGGGGACTGCTATGATAAATAAAACAACAGCAATTGCTTTCATGGATGATCTCAAATACCTGCTCACCATATATTATCCAAGGATCTTCTGACAATTCTCCGGCGCTGCATGATATCACCATTGCGGTCAAAAAGAAGTTCAAAAGCCCCGATATGGGAACCGCTGCGTCCCTCTATCTCCAGTTCGTACCGGATTATATAATCTTCTTTGTCCTCTTCCAGGATATCTTCGATGAAATCTATATCGTCAATTCCATCCTCATCGTCAGCAACAAACTGCTGCTGCAGCCGTGTGACTCTAACCTTTTCAAATTGCTGCTGCAGGTACTCGTCGATACCCATCCTTGCCCCGGACGCTATTTCTTCCATCTCCACAAGCTGTTCCACATCAATTATGCTGCCGGAGGTGGCGAATTCAATGCTGTAAATTTTTCCCTGCCACTCCAGTTTGGCTTCGTAGGTTTCCGTCTCTCCGTCTGTTTGACTGAAGTAGCGAATATCATTCAAATTTGGCCAAAATTCACTCAATGTCTCAAGAGCTTTTCCGGGCATCTCTTCTCTTTCGATGGAGTCTTCCACCTCATTTTTTTCACTCTGCGCCATAGCACCGGACGTGTATAACACCATAAGGCCGAATAGAGTAACCGATATTTTTTGTTTCATTATTTATCTGTTTTGAAGTTACCTGTATTCAATGGCAACAAATAATCCACTTATTTTTGTTCGGCTTATATTAACAAAAAATTTACAATCCGGATTCGATTTTATACCGGGTTTAATTAACTGGTATAGGCTGGGGAGCACGATAGCCCGAAACGGATGCGGCTCCTCACACCACCGGCTATACAGATTTCTTGTTATCTATATACAACTGTTATTTTTACCTGTTTATGTGGATAGGTTTTTGCTACTGAAAAAGTCCATTGCAGTTTTGGTAATTTAAACCTGTTTTCTGTAAATTCAGTTTCTATTATTAATTATAATTATTTTAAAACTCAGTGTTTATTTTTAATTATCAAGGAGTAGTGAATAAAAGTAAATATATCGTTTTTCAGTTTTAAGTATCTTTTTGCATTGCTATACGAGTAGATAACTATGACACTATCAATGTATGAATAATGAAAGATGTAAATAAATCACTGGTCGACCGACTTAAAGACGGTTACGAAGAGGCAAAAAAACCTTTAGCATATTTTTTGGTATTAACATCGGTATTGCTTGAAACTTTGCCGTCGCAACTTATTCCTGAGCAATCAAGAACTTATGTTTATGCAGCATTACTCATCGCACTCGCTCTAATATTATTAGAAGTATTGTTTAAGATTTATGAGAAGTCTGTTAAAAACGAATCAAAATTTGCTTTAATAGATTCCAATGATCTTCATAGCAAGATATTAGACATTGTTAACGATGAAGAAAAAGTATCTATCAAGTATGTTGGTATTGCTGGTAGAAATGGTTGGAATACAGTGCTCCAAAGATTATTGAATGAAAATGACCCCTCTTCTTTAATATCAAATAGAACGGATTTTAATATTGAAATTGCATTATTTAATCCAGAAAAAGTATCGGGATCTAAGAGTGAATTTCAAAGATTTGATTCGGTGACCAATATTACCAATACAATCGAGAATGTTTCCGACTACGTCGCAGAAAATATATCCGGTTCGAAAATTGATATCTATCACTATGATCATATGCCAAACATGTTAGGATTTTTAATCGATGACAACTATTTGTTTACTACCCATGCCTATTGGGAAAAAATGTATGGAAAAATGATTCTCAGGGGAGCTGGCACCAAACATTTGGTTTATGATAAAAATGATGAATTTGGTGGTCAGGAAGTTATAAAGAGATTCTACGGATGGTTTGAATATATCAAGAAAGCAAAAGATGATAATCTAAAAGTTGAGATTAAGGATGAATAGCCGTCTTATTTATCCCAATTTTATTAAAGATGAGAAACGCAGGTTGGATATACTGAAGTGGGTATTACAGAGATTAGAGGGCAGTTGGCCCAGATTTTAAATAATGAGCCCAAGAAAACGAAGAAACTTGAAGGCGATTTTTTAATCCACCTAAAAAATATTCTTTCAATATTTACTGAAACAGATGACCCAAATAGAGATGAATGCATCAAGGTTTTAAAAGAGGAATTTTCCGATATAGTTGATTTTAAGAGCAAGATTGTGATCCGGCTTAAACAGACCTCTGAACTTAAATTTAAATGATAGAAAAATGTTTGAAATCAAAGAGTCTAAGGGAAACAAAGAATTATTACATTTAAAGGAAACTGCTTTTCTATGCATTCGGAAAATTTCTGCATCTGCTGTGCTGAAATGCTATGATTGGGCGATTAAAGAGAGAGAAATCGGAAATTGTGTAATTTGAGGTTTTCATTCAATACTTGAGAAGGATGTCTTCCACTATCTTGCAAAAGACAATCAGCCGATTATGTTAGCTTTGCCAAGGGGTTTAAAAACAAGGTGGGAGCCTGAATTGAAAGAACTTCTTGAAACTGATCGATTGCTAATTGTATCTCCGTTTGAACCCAAAGTAAAAAGAGTTACCAAAGAGGGCGTAATCAACAGCACTGGATCACAAGACAGTGTTTGAACGTTTGGCGTCCGGGGTGATAAGCCGAATCTGATGAGTCTCTTGTACGCGTAGGATACTACTCGTGAATGATAAATATATACAGTGAAGGAGAAAAGATTCAAAAATGTACATTTAGTTTGAGAGGCTATAATGGAAAATACAAAAACCTGCCAACTATACAGTTGACAGGCTTATTTGAGAAAAGCCGAAAATATTTTAATCACTCTGACTTTCTAAAAAGTAGATAGATTTCGTTATTGACCATTTCCGCCAAAAGGTACAGAAAAAGTTTTCAGCATATTTTTCTCGGAAGCATTTGGTACCTCAGCAATCCACGCGTAGTCGCCGGGCTTCAGGTTTACGGTATAGTAGGCAGTGCTTCCGCCCGTCATCTCCATTGCACCTCCAAGGAAAGTTGTACCGTTTGGTGAATTGTCTGTAAATGCATCTGGTACAGACCAGTCGATCCATGCTTCCAGCTCATCCAAAAGAGCCTGGTCATATCCGTCATCAAACCGTACCAGCTGAACATTGTGGCCAAGCAGATGCTCGTAACCAAATTGAGGCTGCTCCCCAAAATGGATGGCAACTGTGTGCTTACCCGGCCGCACATATTCCGGATTCTCTATTCCGTCCTCAGAAGAAATCGCTACATCAAACGTTGATCGCGGTTCGCGTTCTTTTGACGATTCACCGGTTACTGTCAGCATTTCAAGCATGCCGTTATAGGAGTGGAACTCTCCGTTATCATCTTTAATATAGCATTCAGCAATGTAGACACCTTCTTCAAGATGTACGGTTGTCTGCGACGTGTATCCGGCCGCAGTGATTCCCGGTCCGCCCATGGTAACTGCATTTGGAAACCAAGGCGCCGAGCCCAATACGGCTCCAAAAAGATTAGGCACAAAGGTCGCAAAATCAATGCTTCCATTATAATAGGGATTCCACTCAGCTTGAAAAGGAACCGTAACGCTTTTATACCAGTGATCTAAAACTGACTGGTTAGCTGCGTCTGCAGCATCGATAGCATCCTGTGGGACTTCATATAGCAAGAAAAAATGGTCATAATGCGTACCATTGGTCAGTTGAAAACGAGTCCATCCCTCAGGAACTTCATCGATATTCAGATTAAAGGTATGCAAGTTTGCATCGTGGTCATGGCCTGTCGTTACCTCTACAAGATTTGGACCGCCCTTAACAACCAATTTTGAGGTTTGAGAGGCAGGTTCTTGATCTGATATAGCATCAGAAATAGTGCTTTGCGAATCTGTACAAGAAGAAAGTGTAAAAACAAGCATACTCATGCTTGCCAGTATTATGAGAAATGTCAATGTTTTTGAATTATTCATAACTTCTCCGAAATTTTTGAGTGAGATATTTAGTTCACATCGATAATAACAAGTCACTCTTAGTTCGCTCTATTCTACCTCTTAGATCTCATCTAAGAGAAATTTTTAATGCATAGATAGTTTTTTTGATCCGGAGGATTTGATACCCATACCCTGTAAACGGAGCCAAAATATGAGAAGGGAAAATTCTCCAGTATAAATGAACGGGAGCAGGTTTTTAAAGAATAGCTAGCTTTTTCAATCATCCATAGTCATCGAAATGGATTTAATTTAAACCGGATTGCCATCCCTGTCATAAAAACTTATACTGATCAAAAAGAAGCGGGACCCGGAAAATTTATTTAGAAGTAATCACAACATATAACCCGCAAAGGAGTGACATTACTACCCGGAAATTCAATACATTCATTTGCCGAAGCAATTACTTCGATCTACATTCCCCAGCTTTTGTCTATTTTTCTTTTCAGGGATTTAAAGCGGGAATCTTTCCGGATCGGGCCCATCACTTCGGGGAAATAATATCGGCACATCGGTGTAGAAAACGCACCAAAACGGTCCACTTTTTCAAACAGGTAATAGGCCTTTTCATAATTATTCATTGCGGCTTCCACCAGCCCGGCAAAAAACCAGTTCTCACTGTTTTTAAACTTTTCAGGTAAACTGCTATCTTCCGGATTTAACCCTTTTGCTGTTTGTACTAAAGCCAGAGTCGCAAGAGTCTCATTTCTAATTAATGAGCTGTTTGCATTTTCTTGTTTCAAAGATTCCTGAAGGGCAAACTCTGCCTCAGGATATTTTTCAAGATGGTAGAGACTCAAACCTTCCATAAAATGTGAAAGTCCATATTCAGGCCGGATTTTCCTGGCACTCATCGACTCTTCCAGGGCTTCCTGATATTTTTTATTAGCCAGGTATACCGCAGCAAGGAAAACCCTGGTGTAGGGTGAAAGCGGATCGAGCCGTGCTGCGCGCTCTGCAGGTTGAATGCCCGGGGCCGGATTACCCATAATCATTCTCAGCCAGCCAAGCCAGTTGTAAGCTTCTGAATAGCCGGGCTGAAGTTCAATGCACTTCTCCAAAGCCTTTATTGCTTCAGGCCCGTTTTGATAGTATATATGATATATCCCAAGCGAACAGTAGGTTTCTCCCAGGTCGGGATTTAATGTCAGGGCTTTTTGAATTGCTTCCATTGGGTCCCTCAACTCTTCGTCTATACTATAATTGTACCACTTGTTCAGCAAAAGAGCCTCTGCAAGGCCTGCCCATGCATTGGAATATTCGGGATCCTCTTTGATGGACTCCCGGAAAAGATTGAGCGATTTATGAATACTTTGCTCTGTTCTCTGGCTTAGGTGTGTCCTCCCCTGGGTGTATAAGAGGTATGCATCCAGGTTATCAGTAGGCTTTTCTTCAACCCGTTTTTTTTCAAAGGGTGTAAGTTCGGCCCGCAAACTTCCGGTGATTTTTTCGGCGAGTTCGCTCTGAATATTAAAGAGATTTTCAGTATTGAGTTCCCGGTCGTATGTCTCAGCCCATCTAATCTGTTCGTTTTGGGTGTCAATTAATTGAACAGTAAGACGAAGCCGGTCTGCCATTTGCTGAATTCCGCCTTTAATAACAGTTCCCACTCCAAGTTTAAGGGCAATCTCGCTAATGGAAACTTCTTCAAAATTTAAACGCCTCGTGGAGTCACCTGAGATTATTGTCAGGCCATCAACCCTCGATAGTTTTGTGATCAGATCATTTTGAATTCCTTTAGCAAATGGCGAAAGTTCATCCCTCTTCATGTAATCGATGAAGGGAAGAACAGCTATTGATTTTTTATCGGGTACCGAAACATTCTGATCGTTTTCTTTCTCTGCTCCCCTGCTTTTGTACACTTTATTCAGAATCTCCTTAAAACGGGAATCTTTTTTTAAAGGTCCCAAAATAGTAGTATAAAGATGATGCAGAGAAAGTGTTTCCCAATCATCCCAATATTCAATCCGCTGAAAAAACTCCAGCGCCCGGTCTTTATTTCCAAGCGATGCTTCAATCAGGCCTGTGGCAAAAAGATCTCCTGTATTTGTAAGCTCTTCTTTTATTATTTCTGCCTCATAGACATCTCCTGTCAGAACATGGCACAGAGCTAATGTTGCCAGCGGCCCGTTGCCGGCCCAGGGGGCCGACAGATTATGAAGAACAGATTTTGCTTCTGAATATCTTTTTAAATCAAACAGTGCCAAACCCTGATAAAACGCAGGAGTTCCCCAGTCGGGTTGGAGTTCAAGACCTCGCAGTGCTTCAGACAAAGCCTTTTCACTATATCCATTATAGAGGTACGATACAGATAAATTACTAACGGCTTCGGGTGATAGCGGATTCAAATTCACGGCTTTTTTTGCGCTTTCAAGGGCTTTTACGGGCCGACCCAAAAGCTGGTAATTCCAGCTGAGCCAGTTATGGGCTTCGGCATAACTCGGCTGAAGTTCGACGGCACGCTTCAGTTCACGTATGGCTGCCTGCCCCTGGTGGCGGTTGGAATGAAGCAATCCCAAAGAAGCATATGCTTCGGCCAGATCCGGATCCAATTCAAGTGCACGGCTAATTGCCTCTTCTGCCCGGGGAAGTGTTTTCTCCTGAACTTCGTGTCCATAATCGTATTGAAGCAGAAGTGCATCTGCAAAGCCCACCCAGGCTAACGCATATTCAGAATCTTGATTCACAGCATTCCGAAAATATTTTGCTGCCCGTTTCATTCCGCTCGCTGTTCGCTGCTCAAGTTGCCTGCGGCCATACGTGTAAAGCCTGTGCGCTTCAAGATCATCCGTGGGTTCCCATTCTGCCACCCGTTTTCGTTCACCTGGTGAAAGTCTCGCTTTCAGGCTGTCAGTAATTTTTAAAGCCAGTTCACTTTGAATCTCAAAAAACTGTTCGGCCGTAAATTCCCTGTCGTAGGTTTCCGCCAAGATATGCTTCTCTTTTTCAACGTCAATAAGCTGGATATTCAACCGCAGCCTTCCACTTCTGAACTGAATACTTCCTTTAACGATCGTCCCGGCGCCAAGTTCACCCGCAACTTCTGATATAGGCTTTTTTGTATTTTGATAGTGCAGAACTGATCTTCTTGATATCACATTTAAAGAGGAGATACCGGAAAGCCTTATTAAAAGATCATTATGAAGGCCGCTCGCAAAATTAGACGTATCTTCATGTTTGCCAATTTCTTCAAAAGGCAATATGGCTACAGATTTAAAATCGAGATGTTTTATGGATTGATATTTATCCGCTGCCGGATACTTCATTTTTAATGAAGTTTTGTCAATATCCCTCGTCAGCATATTCATTGTCTCCTGGTGATCGATGTCCAGCTCCTGCTGCAATAGTTCTGCGTGCTCCCCGGCTTTTCGAAGAGCTTCAGCCTTGTTGCCTGAAGCAGCATCTACTTCCGTAAGGCGTTTTACCACGCGCGTATCATAAGGTGTCAACTGGCTTCGCAATGTCCACCAATTGACAGCTTCCCTGAAATCACCATTTTTTTCAGCTTTTTCAGCGAGTGTTTCAAGCGCTTTTCCATAATGATTTCGAAATCTATCCCGCTCTCTTTCAATCCACTGTTCAAAATCCGGGGCAGCATCAGACACATGCAATCCTTCAAGAAGATCACCGCGATACAGTTCAATCGCATCCCTCATTTTACCCTCTTCTATCAGCTTTTCGAACTTGAGAGCATCACATTGAAATTTAGATGCATCAATTCCCAGCTCTTCCGTTCCCCTTGTAATAAGGATATCCCTTCCCAGTTTTTTTCGGATGTGATAAAGCAGGTTACTGAGGGAATTTCGGGCACTTTTCTGTCCCTTTTCCGGCCATAATAGCGGCAAAATACGATCTCTTCGCTGCATGCCGCGTGGGCGATTCAAAATCAGATAAGCCAGTAAAGCAAGTCGTTTTGGCCCGGCAAGAAAAGAGTGTTCAAGCTCACCATCGGCAGACCTTAACTCTGCCGGCCCAAGAATTTTAAGCTTAATCATAAGTTCAGATAAAAAATATTTTCCCTTAGATGATAATCTAAGATAGAAAAGATACTAAACAAAAAGGCAACCTGTATTTTTGAGTAGCCAATTAAAAATATAAAAAGATCAGGGCTGCTTATGGAAGAAAAAAACCATAAAAATATAGTAATGAAACCATCTCCCGAAAAATTTTAATGAACAATTTTCACATGCTTTAAGGGCGGTAGTACATGAAAAGCTCAAAAACGGCATTTAGAGTATCATTTGGAGCTCTTTTCCTGACTAGGAATCAAGTATTTCCCGGATAATCTGCGCGAAAGAGAAACGCGGCGGATTCATTATATGTTTATCTCTTTAAATGAAGAAACAGAAAAACCAAGTGATACAACTGAAAAAAAGATAGTAATGAGTGATAAAATGAAAGCCACCTATTATGAAGAGTTCGGAGAGTTAAATCAGGTAAAGTACGGGGAGTTGGAGCAACCGTTGCCGGCCGAAGGAGAGATATTGATCAAAACAGAATCGGCCGGTGTAAACCCGGTAGACGCCGCCGTTGCCAGGGGAATGCTTAATGAGGTGATTCCGGCCAAATTTCCTGTTATACCGGGCTGGGATGTCGCCGGAGTTATCGAGGACCGTGGGTATGCGGCACGGCGATTTAATGAAGGTGATAACGTGTATGCCTATGCAAGACGACCGGTAATACAACACGGCACTTTTGCGGAATATGTTGCGCTGCCGGAAAGCTATATTGCTCACAGTCCTCAAAAATTGACAGCTAAAGAATCAGGCGGTATTCCCCTGGTGGGATTAACCGCATACCAGTCAATCTTTGAAACCGGAAAATTGCAGGAAGGTGAAACCATACTCATTTTAGGTGCATCAGGCGGTGTGGGAACCGCAGCGATTCAGCTGGCGAAATGGAAGGGGGCAGAAATTATTGGCGTAGCAAGTGAGTCGAACCAGCAGTATATGAAGGATCTTGGTGCAGATGTCACTATCGACTATGCAGCGGGGCATGTCGGTGAAATGGTGAAGGATATAAAACCAGGAGGAGTTGACCTGATTTTTCACTGCTCAAGGGGAGATTCACTCAGTCAAAGTGCTGATACATTGAAAAAAGGCGGACGTATGATTTCAATAACAGACAGTGATCCCGATCGCCGTGATGATATTTTATTTCAATACGTATTTGTGGAACCGAATGCCGGTCAGCTGAAACATCTGCAAGAACTCGCAGACGACGGAAAGTTTAAAATGCCGGTTTCAAAAACATTCAGACTGAAAGAGACAGGCACGGCACTTCAGGAAATTGAATCCCTTCATTCACGTGGTAAAACTGTAATTATTCCGTGAACTGTTTCCTGATATCAGTATCACAACATCCGAATAAATTATTAGCTCTGAATTATACTATAAACAGTTATTTGAATCAGAACTGGAAGGGTGGTATACAGGTCCGGATCTGTGACCAAAGTCATTGACGATGAAACTATTCAGAGAGTGGTTTGATGTGGAATTCAACAGTGTGATTATTGATACTGTCGACGGCCCCCTGCTGGATGATGAATTTTAAAGGGGGTTTGAACGATTTGATGGCCTCTTATAAAAGTACAACTGCCAATGGAGTGAAACGCAGTATTTATATCTGATTGATAATTTGAACTCAGGTTATCTGATATGACTCTCGAACACACTATTTACCTTGTACTCGCGGCAAGCATCTCAATACCCCTGGGGGCATTGATTTCATCAAATATTACGGTTCGTTCCTACTGCCTTAGAAACGAAATAGACAGTTTTGTCCTTTACTTCGGTGGAGGCGCATTACTTGCTGCCATTTCATTGAGCCTTCTCCCCAGAAGTTTTGAATACGTATCTATCAGAGGTGCCGCATTCTCATTTTTTCTCGGGGGGCTTGTTTTCTGGAAACTCAACTCCTGGTTAAAAAGTGCCGGCGGTAAAATGTCTAATTTAATGGGAATGATGCTCGATTTTGTTCCCGAATCCATCATTTTAGGTGCCACTGCCGCCGGAAACAGATCCCTTGCTTACCTGCTGGCAATACTTATTGTGTTACAGAATCTCCCGGAGGGGTTTGCTGCTTTCACTGAAATGAACAACAGTAAAATGAAGAAATCAAAAATCTGGCTCATCATTTTTATTTCACCACTGCTGGGTCCGATTGCGGCTTTTGCCGGGTATCTGTGGCTTTCCAATCTCACCGAGACAATCGGGGTGTTGATTCTTTTTTGCAGCGGTGGCATCATCTACCTGGTTTTTGATGATATTGCACCCCAGGCACAGCTAGAAAACAAGGATTTTCCTGCGATAGGAGCTGTGGCGGGCTTTCTGATGGGATTAATCGGAACGATGATGATTCATTGATTTTCTTCACACAGAATCGGATCACCAATCAATTCGAGAATCAGCAAATTGTCAGTTGCGCTCCCAGATTCCGAGAAGTTTTCTTTTTCCCCAAAATGAACTGATTTCGGAAACCACAATAGCTTTCTCATATATATCAATGAGGTTAAATGAGTTTCCGAACCGGCTTCGCTGGTAGGCACTGCTCACGGAATTCACATTCACAATAACCGTTCCTCCCACACGGGTTGCATAGGAGTGATAACTTGTGCCGGTTAAGATCAAATCAATTTCTTCATCCACCAGTTCACGGAGCAGGTCGCCGGCATCTTCAAGAAGACCCTTTTCTCTGCTGTGAGGTATAGGAATAATGTTATGGTGCAGAAATACCGATCGAAATTTTTGGTCAGCCTCAGTAAGATCTTTTAGCAAGGTCTTGCGTTCTGTTTCGCCTACAACACCGACGGATGAATCGTATTGGGGTGTGGAAATACCCTGAAAAAGAATATCATCATCCGTGTATTGCTGATCGAGGTCTCCGAAATTTTGGTTAAACAGGTGATAACCAAGATAATTAATATCCCGAGCGGCAGGTGTAAAAATCATTGGATAATCCAGTTTATTGATTTCGCGAATAGCACAGTTGTAATCAGCGGGGATTCCCTCTTTTACAATTCCGCCGCAGTGTATCAGTAAATCCGGGTCAAATCTCCTGATCGATTTGACCGCCTCATCGTAATGCTGTGAGAGAAAAGAGCGGCTTTGCGAAAAGTAGGTATTGGAAAGCTGAACAGCCCGGAATTCGCGATTTCCAAAATCTGAAAAGGCGCATTTGATCTTGCGATGATATTTACGCACAGTATCTTCACCGTTCAGCCGTTTGATAGTAACGTTTTTTGTGTTTTCGTCAATATCAATTGTGCAGTAGGAATTAACATCCCCGTAGCGTGTTTTGGCCGAAGAGGCGGTCCCGGCATTGATATAGACGGTATTTTCCACTTCATATACATTCGGATAGTGACGGTGTCCTGATACCACCAGGTCAACATCAGCCCTCTGAATAAGATCTAAAACATCGCCCGCATTGGCCAGCACATTTCGCTCCCTGCCGGACATTGGAGTAGGTAAAATATGATGGTGAATCGCTACTATTTTTATCGGTTTTTCGCTGTATTCGTTCAGTGCGTTTTTAAGGATGTTAAACTTGCCTCTGCCGATCCGTCCATCGTTGCTGTCTCCAATAGCACTGTTCACATAGATCACCACTGCATCGCCGCATTCAAGGACCCCGTTTTGAGGACCGATGTATTTTTCGAACAACTTGATTCCGCCCGACCGTGCATCGTGATTACCCGGAATACTTACCAGCGGACACTCAATTTTCTGAAGCATGCTGCTTGCAATTTCGTATTCATGTCTTTGGCCTTCATCGGTAGCATCACCTGTAAAAACAGCCAGGTCAAAATCTCCTGAATTTATTTCATCGATAATATGCAGCAGGTTTTTTTTCCGGAATTTTTTACCTCGTGCTGCGTGTATATCCGAAAAGTGAAATATTTTCATGTGAAGTGATTGGTTTATTATCTTGCGATGTATGTTTCAAGGCTTTGCAGGTCCAGATCTTCCAGTTCATTCAGTGTGGTTACTCCTATTGCTTTTCCCTGGTCAGTTACAATAACGTGTTTAATCTTTTCCCTGGACATCATTTCAAGCACATCCCTGACCGAAGAACTGACATCAGCAGTTACGGGGTCGGGTGTCATGATCTCCAGGACAGAATCCTTCGGAGATCGTCCTTCAGCCAGGGCCCTTTTTTTGAAATCGGTATCAGTAACAATACCGATTACCTTGCCTTCGTCAAGAATTCCGAGTGAACTGATCCGGAACTCCACCATCCGGGCAGCACTCTCCTGAATGGTTGAATCTTTATTCACACCGATAAGACGTTTGGTAATGAATCTGCGTATGGGAATATCAAGTTTCTTATCTGGCTGGGTTTGTCTTTCCATCTGTTTTCTCTTTTTGAAGGTTATCAATCAGATCGTCGACAATTTCCGTGACGGCCCGACCTATATTTGTGTTTTCGATGATTTTCGCTCCCGATTTCCTGGCTTCCTTTACAGAATATTTTTGTATGCTTCTGATCCTTTCTACTTTTTCAATATAACGCTCCGCCTTCCGGTAGCTTCCATCTGCACGGTAATGAAACCTCTGTATATGCGTATCTTTATCGTGTAAGGTAATCAGGTAGTGAAATATCAATAGCGAATTCTTTTTCTCTTCAAGTTTCAGCATTCCCGGAACCAGGTGTACGCCATTGAAAATAGTTTTTAATCCCTCCTGCTCTGTTCTTTTGATATAGGCGTGAACCCCGCGATTTACGAGACCCGCCTGGCGGCAAAATCCTACGAGTACATTTTCCCTGATGTCCGGGCCACTCAATACATCACCTGCATTAAAGCTGGATTCATGAAGCGCCGGAACCAAATCTTTAGGGAGCATGTATCGCATAACTTCACGTATCTCATCCGTTCCGATAACCCGCTGAATTCCAAGGCGCCGTGTAAGTGCGGCCGCTATTGTTGACTTACCCACACCTGCAGTTCCGCCAATCAAAATAACCAGAGGTTTCCCAAGATTTGCAATTTTACGACTGATTCTGTAACGGTTTTTTTCACTTTCAAGTCCGCGTTTTGCCAGTATTTGAGTCACTGTATCGTGAATTTCAGCTGCCGTGACGGGATCTTCTCTGTGCTGAAAATACTCTTCAACTTCTTCAACAATTCCATAGATAGTCTCGATAGGGAGACCGGTAGGAAGAATGGAACGCGCAATTATACCCTTTGAGAAAGGATAGATCTCACTGTTTTTTTCAATTTTAAGCATATCGCCCAGGTACTATTTATCTGTCGCGCATCAAATTCTATCAACAGAATTGATTCCGGAATCTTGTATGTTGCCGATGTATAAAAAACAAGATCCGGACAGGGATTCATTCCCTGAACATCAAAGCCCTGTATTTCTGCCGTTGTTAAGGGCAAAAAAAAATTAAAAAGCTATTGTTTTATTCTGTTTTCTAATATACTTTGAAATAAAAAGTACTTTGTATGAGAAAAGAACAGGATTATATTAAGGATATCGCTGAGATTCGCTCAATGATGGAGCGATCGTCCAAATTTTTGTCACTCTCCGGATGGGCTGGTATACTGGCCGGTATCTATGCATTGGCAGGAGCCTGGGTTGCGTATGACGTTTTTGGATTTCAACCGGAAGAGGTTTTTTACAGTCCGCCCGGCCTGGAGAGGGTTATTGCGCTTGCGTTGGGGATACTGACCCTGGCATTGGTTACAGCTATCTATTTTTCGTGGAGAAAGTCGGACAAAAGGGGTGAAAAAATATGGAATGTAACATCAAGACGGTTATTGGTGAGTATGGCCGTTCCGCTTCTGGCCGGAGGCATCTTAATTATAATACTCATTTCAAAAGGTCTTGCAGGATTAATTGCGCCGTTAACACTTCTGTTCTATGGCCTCGCTTTATACATTGCAGGATTTTACACAATTCGAGAGGTAAGGTTTATGGGTGTCATTCAGATTGTTTTAGGTTTGTTAAATACCTGGTTCATCGAATATGGATTGCTTTTCTGGTCCGTCGGGTTCGGCCTGGTTCACATAGTATATGGCATTTACATTCATTATAAATACGAGCGGTGAAAACAGCTGCCAATGAGTTCGATCAATGATTTACATAAAGCATTTGAAAACCGCATTCGGCTTGGAATCATGTCAGTGCTGGCCGTGAACGATGCAATCGATTTTACCTCGCTAAGGGATTTGCTTGATGTTACGGATGGCAACCTGGCCACACACCTCAGGAAGTTGGAAAAAGAGAACTTTATCGGTGTGGAAAAATCTTTCATAGACAATAAACCCAACACCCAATATCACATTACCCAAAAGGGGAAGAATGCGTTTGAAAAGCATCTGAACGTGCTTGAAGAGATTATTAAATCGCATAAATAAAAATGGACAGAGTCAAAAACAAGAAACTGAAAATTTCCCGGCTATTATCGATAATAACTGTTGCAATCGGGATGCTCCTTTTGACATACATGATTTTAGTTGAGGATGAACCGGGCGCAGTACCGCTGTTGCTGATCATCCTGGGTTTCGGAGGATATCTCATTACCCGGTCCAAATTTCGGTCAGAAAACCGGGAGTCGTGAGGAGTACTGACAAATTTTATTGAACACTTTAAAATGCAAATTTCTATTAAAAAACTGACAAAAAACTTATGGAGAACTCTCTTATGACCAAGGATCAAAATTTTTACCAGTCCATTCGTAAGCTTGCGCTTGTAACCGGGTGTATCTTGCTGATTCCCCTGATCGCTATGCAGTTAAATGATGAAGTTGACTGGAGTCTGTTCGATTTCATTTTCGCAGGCACATTGATATTCGGTACAGGATTTACCTATAAATTTATAACCAGAAAAACGATCGACATCGCATACCGGGTAGCTGTCGGTTTTGCACTTTTTACCGGGTTTTTTCTTATCTGGACAAATCTTGCTGTTGGTATTATCGGGTCTGAAAACAATTCAATCAACATGATCTATTTCGGTGTGATTGCAGTTGGGATTATTGGTGCACTCATTGTCCGTTTTCAGTCAAAAGGAATGGTATCTGTGTTGTTTTTGATGGCAGCTGCTATGGCTTTAGCAGCTGCAATCGCGTTATTTTCAGGCATGCATCAGTTGCCGGGCAGTTCTGTAATCGAAATTCTGGGTGTGAATGGGTTTTTTATGACGCTCTTTATCATTGCGGCTTTGCTATTTCGATATGCTTCGCTGGAACAAGTATTGGCAAATGCAGATACTGAGAATTAATCCGTGCGTTTGAGAATGATGTATATGATTTATAAAAAAAGTGTGGCCTTAGATCAGGGTGCTCTGTAATAGGGCTAAAGCCCCTTTGGCGGTGAAGAACCAATGCCGTCAGTTAAAACTGACGGTAATGGATTAAAACAGATCTTTGGGGACAGCATGGAATGAGGGTTAAGCGAAAAAAGTGGTTTTAGTCGCATTCGATTTGAACTATTTTCTCAGGAAAATGATAATACATCGTATTTTGAGATTGTATTTTAATTCTATGGGTCAATAACAGGATTTCACAATGAGCATTCTTTTATTTATCACCGGCCTGCTGTTTTTGATCTTTGGCGCTGAACTATTGGTGAAAGGTGCATCCCGGATAGCACTATCACTGAAAATCTCACCGTTGGTGATTGGTTTAACGGTTGTAGCATTTGGCACAAGTGCGCCGGAATTAGCTGTCAGTATCAACTCTTCACTAACCGGTCAGCAGAGTATTACAATTGGCAACGTTGTAGGCAGTAATATTTTTAATATTCTTTTTATTCTTGGCATATCTGCACTGATACTGCCTCTTACCGCTTCAAAGCAGCTGCTGCGGCTGGACGTGCCGGTTATGATCATATTATCACTACTTGTTTTGCTGCTCTCTGTGAACGGGAGTTTGAATCGAATTGAAGGGATCTTACTGGCAGCCGGACTTGTAACCTACACAACCTTTTTGATCATGAAAAGCCGCCGAGAGTGGGTTCAGGCTTCGGCAGATTCTGAATCTGCACAATCTAAATTTAACAACCCTGTTATCAATAGCCTGTTGGTTGTTATGGGTCTAGGTTTACTGATTTTGGGGTCAAAGTGGTTTTTGGACGGGGCTATTTCCATAGCTCAAGCACTCGGTCTGAGTGAACTGATTATCGGGTTAACCATCGTGGCGGCAGGCACATCCATGCCGGAAGTTGTCACTTCGGTTCTGGCAGCATTGCGAAGTGAACGGGACATCGCCGTAGGAAATGTAGTGGGCAGTAATATATTTAATGTTTTAGGTGTACTTGGTATTTCAGCAATAATTGCCCCTTCCGGGCTCGAAATTTCCGAATCATTCATTCGGTTTGATATTCCGGTAATGATTGCGGTTGCCCTGGCGTGCCTGCCTGTCTTCTTTACAGGAGGCGTGATCAGCCGTGGCGAAGGCGTGCTTTTACTGGGTTACTATATTGCCTATACGCTTTTCCTTATTTTGGCATCCTCTCACCACCATTCCCTGCCGGCTTTCAGCTCTGTGATGTTGTGGTTCGTAATCCCGATCACTTTCATTGTACTGCTGATCATCTCAGCACAGCAACTGAAACAAAGAAACACTGCCTGATTTTGATGCCTTACCCGGAAGATGAATTTTCAACCGCTACGCTTTGTCAGCTTTCAGCAGATCCCGTATTTCGGTCAGTAGTTTTTCCTGGGCAGGGATTACTGCAGGCTCAATGGGTTTCTCATGCTCTTTCTTTTTAGCCCTTTCAAACATCCTGATCATCATAAAAATTACAAATGCTACAATAACAAAATCGACCACGTGCTGAATAAATAAGCCGTAATTAACGGTAACCGCCGAAGCCTCCGCTGTAGCCTCTTGCAGTGTTAATGAGAGTTCTCTGAAATCCATGCCACTTAGCAGTATGCCCACAGGCGGCATTATTATATCGTTGACCAGTGAAGATACAATACGGCCGAATGCCGCGCCTATGATCACAGCAACCGCCAGGTCAAGTACATTTCCGCGAAGGGCAAAGGATTTGAAGTCTTTGAGTAGTTTCATTGGGTTATGTTTTTAAATTTAAATTAAAGTATTGATTTTAGAAATATGCTGTAGGTTTCTGTTTGAAGTTGTGATAATGCATGAAAAGTTGGTTATTTACAGTATATAAAATCTAAACATTCATACGCGAAGCTTGTTCTAACCATTTTATTATGAAAAGAAATATTGAATCGAACCTTTTAAAGTTATCTGTCTGTATCTACCCCCTGCTCTTGCTGGTTGTCTCTGCCTGTAACAATAGTAACGGGATGACACGCGACTCACAATCTGAAAACCTCCCTTATCGCGATGTTACCTCTTCAAACCTGCCGGGCACTGATCTTGAAGGACTGAGTATGGATGCTGCCGTCTCAGATCTTGACCAAGACGGAGATCCCGATATTGTAATCGCCAATGAGTTTGGCCTCAATATCCTGCTGCTGAACGACGGCACCGGTCTGTTTACCAATGAAAGCAGCCGCTTTCCGGACTCATCGCGTGACAGCGAAGATATCGGCATTGCTGATTTCGATAGCGATGGCAATCCGGATATTGTGATTGTGAGTGAGGATGATGAAGTGAATGAACTCTATTTCAACCAGGGGAATGGAGAATTCAGCGATGAAAGCAGCCGGCTTCCGGTGGATGGAGTCTCAAATGCAGTGGACGTTTTTGATATCAATATGGACGGGCTTCCCGACATTCTGATTGGCAACAACGGCCAGAATGTGATCCTGATTAATGATGGTGAGGGCGGCTTCAGAGATGAAACCGGGGACCGGCTTCCCTCAATTGAAGATATCACCCAGGATGTGGAAATCGGTGATATTGACGGGGACGGACATCCTGATATTCTTGTGGGCAATGAAGATGCCAACCGGGTATTAATCAATAACGGCAGCGGCGTATTTGAAGATCAGTCCGATTCACGTCTTCCTCTGCGCGATACGGAAGAGGAGACACGTGAAGCCAAACTGGGAGATATCGACGGGGACGGCGATCTCGATATCTTTTTTGCCAATATCCGGGGGTTCAACCCGGATGCAGTCCGCCAAAACCGGCTGCTCGTAAATGATGGCAGCGGGGTGTTTACCGATGTCACTGCCACTCAGCTGCCTGAAGATGAAGACCGGTCATTTACCGCACTATTTACGGACGCGGACCGCGACGGGGACCTTGACATCATCACCGGAAATGTGAACGGTAGCAATTTCGGCGGCAATACACCGTACCGGGTTTACCTGAACGATGGTAACGGTAATTTTACAGAAGAGACATCATCCATATTCCCCGAATCGATCAGTGGTCGCGGTTTTGACATTGTTGAAGCTGACTTTAACGGCGACGGTATACAGGATTACTTTTTCGCAAGCCGCGGCAGTGTGGATCAGCTTCTGTTTGGTCAGTAGCCAAAAAATAGCCTGGCCTCTGCATTTTTACATTCAGGGTCTCAAAATCAAACAATTTCCAATGGGTTTTTGTGAACCATTTTCACGATCAAAAAAGAACAAGATATGAGTCAACTTCACAAGCTTAACACAGAGAACAAAGTTGCATTAATAACCGGGGCGGCCAGAGGAATTGGCCGGGCCTGCTGCCTTGCACTGGCTGAAGCAGGCGCAGATATAGTCGCCGGTCTCCGGGACATAAACCAGGATAGTGGATTGATTGCAGAGCTGAATGAAATGGGTGTAAAATCACTTCCGGTGCAGATGGACGTATCTGAAAAAAAACAGATTGATTCAGCGGTTCTGGCCGCATCAGATCATTTCGGAAAGATAGATATACTGGTTAATAATGCTGGTATTGCTCCCGCAAACCCTATCGTGGAGTATACAGAAGAGGATTTTGACCGCACTGTAAACGTGAATCTGAAAGGCACCTATTTTACAAGTCAGGCAGTTGGAAAATTGATGATCAGGCAGAAATTCGGACGTATTATTAACCTCAGCTCTCAGGCGGGGTTTATAGCGTTACCGGATGAATCGGTTTACTGTATGACCAAAGCCGGGATTGCCCACCTTACCACATGTTTTGCAGCTGAATGGGCGGAGTATAATATCAACGTAAATGCGGTTGCACCCACGTTTATTGAAACTCCCGGAACTAAAAAATGGCTGGATGATCCGGAGTTTAAAGAGAATGTATTATCTAAAATCCTGCTTAATAAAGTCGGGAAACCCAAAGATGTCTCTTCAGCTGTTGTTTACCTGGCATCCCCGGCTGGTAATATGATTACCGGAACCACCCTGATGATTGATGGTGGATGGACGGCCGTTTAATGAATTTTTGAAACTGCACGGAAGAGCGGCAGGCAGGATAAATCATATAACGATCGGTATGAAATTTGTATATACAATTAAATATCTGTAAATCGCTGTCTGTTTGTTACGGATTTTAAGTAAGGTCTCTTTTATTTATCATCAGGCGAAACAAGACAAATAATCTTATCACCGGATTTAGGTGTTGGTTCATTATCGATAGTATATGGAGTGGCGGCCCCGGCTTTGGTAATAAGAAACATCGGAATACGCTGTTCATTAAATTTATCTTTAAATATTTGCTGGTCCATGTTTTCGGTAATTTCAACTATTTTAAAATCAGAATCCGCATTAAAAAGCTGTTCAATTTTCCCATAGTTCATCGAATTGTCAAATAATGTACGGCCTCTTATATTTTTCGGCATTTCTTGTTTTTCGGGACTATCAGGAAAATTGGAAGGTAACTGGAAAACATTTGACGATCCAAATATCCTCGAAAACCGGATAACGGATAATGAATTTACCTCATCATTCGGAGTCAGGGCGAGCAATTTGCCGATACCGTCCAGATTTATTTCTTCAATTGCAGATGGTGATAAAATATTGCCGTGATATGTATTCAAACCTTTTTTCTCTGCTTTATTGATATGGAGGCGGTTGGAGTCAGCTACCAGGACTTTAAATCCTTCTTTCTTAAGCAGAAAAGCTATTTCACGGGACCATGTGTGTCCGCCAACTATAAGAAAGCCGCGGGCAACCGGTTTGCTCACATCGAGCCAGCGAGCTAACCAGTTCGCACTTAATCCATAGAAAGCCACAGTTGCAATAATTGTAATAAGAACAATAGGTACAAGCTGGCCGGCCTCAGTATATCCTCTATCTACCAGCTGAATGGCAAACAAGGAAGCAATAGAAATTGCAACCACTCCACGGGGTGCCATCAAGCTTACAAATAATTTTTCTCTCCAGATTAATTTTGATCCAATGGTAGAAAGATAGACCGAAACCGGGCGGATAATAAAAATGAGGATAACAAGAAAAAGCAGAATGTCCCAGGTTAAAGCATTCATGAGTTCTTCAATATCAACTTTTGCGGCAAGCAAAATAAACAGAGATGAAAGCAACAGTACGCGCAGGTTCTGTTTGAAATCTATTATATGATGAATACTGACTGTTTTTTGATTCGCAAGTAATATTCCCATGAGTGTTGTAGCCAACAGACCGGATTCATGTTTTAATATATGAGCAACACCAAATGCAAGAATCACTACCATCAGAGTTACCGGATTTTGAAGAAAATCAGGCAGCAAATAACGTTTCAAAAGAAAATAGATTAACCATGCGCCCGCTAAACCAGCCAATGTTCCAAAAAACAAGGTTTTTCCGACGCTGAGCATTATTACATTTGTAGCCTCTGAAAAACTGCTTAAAATAATAACATCGAATACCAGAACAGCAAGCATAGCACCTATAGGATCAATTACTATCCCTTCCCACTTAAGTACGTTGCTAACCTGAAGGGTGGGCCGAACCTGCCTTAGCAAAGGTATAATCACTGTGGGCCCTGTAACTACAAGAATTGCCCCAAGAAGAACAGAAAGTTCCAGATCCAGATTAAACAGGTAATAAGATGAAACTGAAACAAGAATCATCGTAACCATAACCCCTATACTCACCAGTTTAGTGATGGCGCCGCCAATTTCGCGTAGTTCTGAAAACTTAAGATTGAGCCCTCCCTCGAACAGAATTATGCCTACTGATACGGAAATAAAAGGCCCCAGCAGATCACCCATCAGTATATTGGGGTTTATAAACCCGGTTATGGGGCCTGCAAGAATCCCGGCAATCAGCAATAGAAGAATTCCGGGCAAGTTTGTAACCCAGGCCAGCCACTGAGCTCCAATCCCTAATACAACAATAAAAACGATCCCAATTAAAATATGATCAGCCACCGCACATGGGTATTTTCTGTTTGATTACACTAATTACATCTTTTTCAACATACAAACTTTTCGTGGGATGTAAGATTGTAAACAAAATAAAATGTTATATACGCAAAAAAAAAGCCCGCTATTTTTAGCAGGCTTTTGAATATAAGTCTTAAAATCGTTGAGACTACTGGTAATCCAGGCTTCTTACGTTAGTTGCACTTAATCCTTTTGGTGTTTCTTCGACTTCAAATTCAACAGATTCGTTGTCTTCGAGGCCCTGGTTGTCGCCCAGACCTTCAACATTGTTTCTGTGTACGAAGATATCTTTGCCACCATCATCTGGTGCGATAAATCCGAAACCTTTTTGTGCGTCGAAAAATTTAATTTTGCCTTGTTTCATAATTGGTACTGTGTCTTATTTGTACACCGGACAGGTTGTATCTGATGAAAGGAGTTGTATTACCGCGTCTTTCCTAAAAAATATACTTTGGCAGGTGGGTTATTAATTGTAATACTTAAAGATCAGGATTATACTGCAGAATACCAACTATTTTTTTGATCTGATGAATGTAGCCACTTTGTCAAGGGGTTTTTTGGTTATGTCGGGCACTTTGGCTTGTTTGGCCGGATACCCTGTAACCAGCAACAGGTAGGGACGTTCGTTAGCCGGACGCCCGAGAATCTGGTTCAGAAAACCCATCGGGCTGGGTGTATGGGTTAACGTAGCGAGACCGGCGTGATGAAGTGCGGCGATCAAAAAGCCGCATGCAATCCCGACTGATTCTTTCACATAGTAGTGCTTCTCTTTTTGGCCGTTTTCATCGATACCGTAACTCTGAGAAAAAACGGCAATCAGGTATGGTGCAGTTTCCAGGAAAGGTTTGTGTTCATCAGTTCCGAGTGGTGCCAGCTTATCGAGCCACTCATCAGGTGCACGTTCCGTGTAGAACGCTTTCTCCTCTTCCTCGGCAGCACTGCGGATCTTTTGTTTGGTCTCTTTGTCTTCAATAACAACAAAGTGCCAGGGCTGTAAATTAGCACCATTAGGAGCAGTTCCGGCAGCCAGGATCGCATTTTCAATAATTTCAGCAGGCACCTTACGGGGCGAAAAATCACGTACGGTTCTTCGTTTCTTTATTTCCCGGTAAAATTCCTCCGATCGCTGTTTCATTTTGTTCGGCGGGTACTCCTGGTAAAAGCGTTTGTAAGAGATAAAATCAGACATAAGAGATAATCAAAAAGTTGTTAGATAAAATTCGGACCCTGAAACACGGTATTTATATTTGGTAAAATAAGTATAAAGCCTTTTTAGTTCTGAAAGAATTGACCTGGATAAATTGAAAACTTATAGCCAGAAGCACTCCCCTCTCGAGAGGGGAAAAGTATTTCACGTTAGCCGCAGGCATAGTGCAAATACGAGGGGTGTGTCTCGCGGGTATTTTGGTTCTGAATTCTGAAAAGTAATTCCCTATAACAATTCATGTGAGAAAAAAGCCCTTACTCCTCAAACAGCTCTTCATACATTTTGTAGTTTGTTTCGCTCATTCCGAGGTTCGAGTAAGTTGCCTGAGCAGATTTGTTTTCTTTTTCTACGTACAGCCTGAAACCGCAAACACCGGGCCTGTTTTTAGCCATATCATGTATTTTTCTGTACATCGACCGGTATACTCCCTTCCGGCGATAAACCGGAAGCACATAGACACTCTGAATCCACCAAAACAGCCCGTTTCGCCAGTCGCTCCACTCTTTTGTGATCATGAGTGAGCCGGCGATCTGACCATCCATTTCCGCTACGAGATAAAATCCGTATTCAGGCTTTTTAAAAAGTGATTTTACACCTGCCCGGATTTTATCCTCCTCTAAATACTTCTGCTCTGTTTCAAGAGCCATCGCAATATTGAATTGAATCAGTGTATCAGTGTCCGTTTTTTTTGCTTTTCGAACTATCGGACTATTATTCATATTGTCAGTTACTTCTTAATTCGTTCAGGGTATTACATTTCACCCGGCAGCTGCCAGATATCCACCCGGTTGAGCGCAACGTAGGGAACAGCTACCCGGTTTCGTTTTGTATCGATTCCGATATCAGCCGGACGGCCGGGAGTCTTTATGGCAATCTGATCTTCATTGTCGTGCAGAACATGAAGACTTGAATCGACCTGGCTGGCAGCCAGCATGCGGCCGCCAATGAACTCAATACCGTCATAGTTTCCCCCGCTTTCAGCGTTCATAAATTCAATATAACCTGGTGTGGCAGTGGTAATTTGGTAAAAAGTTAATCCGCCATTCCAGGGGGCTATTACTACGTCTCCTTTCGAGTTGATTGTAATTCCATTTGGCGGATAAGGCATGGTCCCCGTAACTTCCGATGGTGCTCCTTTTTCAATCTGGTATACAACAGATTTTCCGGTGTCAGTTACGTAAAGAGCTCCTTCAGATCCCATTACAATATCATTCAAAAAGCCGGGTTCAAAGGTAGTGAAGTCGATAAAAGCTATCTGGCTTCCGCTTATCCTGTCAAAACCGTGCACACCGTCGGCATCAGCAGCCCAGAGTGTATCACCGGTAATATACATTCCACGCGGAGCGTGAAGCGGATGCTCTTCCGTTCCGGTCATAAAACGCAAAGAATCAATCAATCCCTGCGGTGAAACTTTGGAGACGAAACCGTTGGAATCCCGTTCACCGCCTGGTCCGTTGAAATTAGATATGAAATAGATATCCTGATCCGGGTCATATCGGACAGCTTCCGGCCCGGAAAATCCATCGATACTTACCAAAATATCATCGGAGTCCTGTACAGTTTCCCAGGTCAGAGCAGATTCTTCAGCAGTATCCTGCTGAGTACAGGAAAAAAATAACAGTGTTGAAAAAAAGAGAAGCAGAATCAAAATTGAGTTAAAACGTGTCATAGCTAAATGTTTTGTTATTGGTATAATTTATACATTGAAAAATGAAAATTTATGTATCCCTTATTGTTCCTTTTTATAGATACTATTTCCAGCTTTGAAAAACAATCAGCCGCTGGAAATAAACGGACCCGGTTTTTGTAATGTTACTTTATTAACATCCCACAATTACTGCAGAACCTGAAGAAAATATATGAAAATCAAAATCCTGGGAACGAGAGGACAAGTAGAGACCAGCAAACCCTGGCACAGCCGTCATTCAGGATTGCTGGTTGATGAAAAACTTCTGTTTGATGTTGGTGAAGAGGAGTTTTTAAACTACAATCCGGAATCCATCTTCTTTACTCACTTTCATCCGGATCACGCATATTTTGTAGAGCACGATGAATCTGTTTCGTTACCGGTCCCGGTATATGGGCCTGAAGCAACCGATCTGCTGGAGAATGTGAATATTCTATCCAATAAAACAGAATTCGGTGATTATACCATCACCCCGATTCCCACCATTCACAGTCTGAAAGTGAAATCCCAGGGGTATATAATTGAAATAGAAGAGACAAGAGTTTTTTATTCTGCAGATATGATCTGGATTGTCAAGGACTATCACCAGGAACTTGAGAATCTGAATGCTGTTATTACTGAAGCCAGCTTCTTCCGAAAGGACGGCATGGTGCGAAGGGATAGTGAGACAGGAAAAATTTACGGACATACCGGGGTTCCTGACCTGGTAAACCTCTTTAGCCGCTTTACAGGCAGGATTATCTTTATGCACTATGGGAACTGGTTTTTGAGAGACGTTCCTGCAGGCCGAAAAAAGATTAAAAAGCTCGGGGATCGCGGACTAAAACTGCACCCTGCAAGAGACGGGGAAGTATTTCAGATTGATTGATTGCCATTTATTCCTCTGATTGCTGTGGAGAATAGAAAGAGCTTTCGCATTAGAAAAAAAGTGAACCAGGATGTGAATTAACGAATAAAGCAGTTTTTAACGGATCTCTTCGAGTCTTTCCTGTATCTGCATCAATACGGTTTTGTGTGAAAAGCGATCACAATGACCGGCCATCGGGGTAAAGATTACCTCTGCATCTGATGCGGGATTTTCTGTGTTTTCCAGGAACTTGTTGAAAGTACGTGTTGCAGGATTCAGATAAAACTGGTCCATATCACCCATCCAGATGTAGATTTTATCCCGGAGTTTGGGTCCGAGCGTGGACCAGTTCTGCTCTGCGTAAATTTTGAAATCGTATTTTTTCCAGTGTTCTGCCACTTCCCGGTCTATCTCTCCCTTTGTTGGATGAAACAGCGGTTTGGGAAGTCCGTTTTCACCGCGAGGACTGTAGAGAGCCGTGTGGGCGCTGAACTGTCCGCCTGAATTCAGGTAGGTATCAGAATCGCCAAGAACGTTTTCATAGGCGATAAATTCACGCATTGATATCATTGGCTCACCCATCGTGCTTCTCATCACCGGCCGTTCATAACCGAATTCATTGACGAACGCATTCTCATCTTCGTAAATGTTAATCAGCTGATAGTTTTCAAACTCGATGGCATCCGGACTGTAGGAAAAAACACCGTTAAAAAAATCGGGATAGTAGAGCTGCAATCCCAGCGAAACCCAGCCGCCGGTAGAGCAGCCATCCACAAAACGGGTTTTGGCTGAGTCGGTCCGCCTGTATTCCGCTTCGATATGGGGAATCAGTTCATAGATCAGGGCATGTCCATAAGGTCCGCTGTTCTCAGAATCCATCTGGTAAGAGTCGCCAAACGGACCTTCTCCATCTAAAAAAACATTAATCACGCTGGGAGCATCATCACTGCGCCACCATCCTGTAAATTCAGAATTGTTCACGAGGTTGTTTACCCGGGTGTATCTGCCGCCATATCCCGCTATGTTATACCGGATCGGGTATGATTCATCCGGATCATAATTTCCGGGGAGCAGTACAGAAGCCTTCAGGTGAACCGGTTTTTCCCACCAGGATGAGAGCGTGTCACTTTTAAAATCAACAAGGTGAAGTAGTTCAAAGTCGGCAAGCTCTCTCTCTCCGATAACCTGGTCAATGGTTACGTTCACCTCCGTGGATTCTGTAACTGAAATTCCCTGTTTTTCAGAATGTAGATTACCGGGTGCATTAATCCGCGATTCGCTTGTGTCCTGGTCCCAAAGAATCTGAATGTTGTATTCGCCTTCCGGGATATTATCGAAAGTCCACTCTGTGGTTTTTGTCCACCCGGCATCCGGGTTAAGTGTTATACTACCATCCGGACTGAAGCCGGACCTGTTTATCGCAAAGATGTGGCTCTTTCTGCCCGGAATCGGCCAGGTTTGCTGCATTGGTTCCAGCGCGGGATTTGGATTCAAAAAAACATACAATCTTCCGTCACTTTCAAACGACTCTTTAACTCCATCTGAGATCGACAGGTTAATGGTAACAGAGTGGCCGCCGTTTTGCCCGGTGGCTGTGCATCCCGTGAACAGGAAAAAAAGAAAAAGGACAGGTATAATTTTTTTCATGGAAGAAATTTTACTGAATATTGGCCAATAGAACTGATTTTTATCCCGGTTTTAGATCAATGTAAACAAAAATGATTAAAAAAATAGAAGTCTTAGATGCAATCTAAGAGAGAACAGAGAGTAAACTAAGAGGCCATCGCTATGTTATGAGTGAACAGAAATCATTAACAACAGTGGATGCTGCAGAGGTTCTTCATAAAAGACGTTTGTGGTGTCCGGAAAAAAGGGGTAATTATCATGAAAAACAGAAAACTAATATTCTTATATACGATCATTATTGCATTTGGCGTCACCCTCGCTGGGTGTGACAGTGACATAACAAGCTCGTCCGACGGCCCGGAATCAATCCAGCCAGACCGGTCAGTTACTGCAGCACCGGGCAGTGAATCTGCCCGCACAAGTGAGTCGATTGACCTGTTGAATTTATTTACTAATGAAAAAGCAGACGGTAAACTTACAATACGCAAGAAGGCAGCTAAGGGCACTTTTACATGGCAGCTCAAAACGTCAGCTTTTGATGCAGGTCATGCATATACTGTTTGGATCGGCAACTTTGATGGCACCGGCCTGGGGAACGACGGAGGCTATGGAGCCGGGGGAGTTGTGGGCGGTAATGGCATGTTCACGGCCTCGGGTAATCACTGCGTATGGCCTCTTGATCAGGATGATCCAACCGGCTTAACCGGCGGTTTTCAGCCCGGTACATCACCCGATTGTGACATGGTTGATGTGACAGAAACCGTATACTTTTTTATTCTCGATCACGGGGAGTGGGAGCCGGGAGATATGCTGGCCCGATGGGACCCAACAAGCGGAACCGGTGACCCGACTGTTCTTGAGGGGATTCTGTTCGCAGTTATTCCCTGAGGTATATTGTGGAGGCAGTGAAAAAACGGGAGGTAGCTAATTATAGCTTTTTTTGACAGGTATACTTTCGCTGGCAGGTAATAAGAACAAACCGCTTTTGCCGGAAGGCAGAAGTGGTTTTTTTTTGGTAAAAGGTGAGTATCAATTACGGCAAAGTATCCGAATTATTAATTTTACAAGAGTGTTAGGTTTATATATGCAAAAAAGTGATAAGAAAGAGCAACCAATAAAGTTAGCAAAGTTCTTTCAAGTACTTTTTTTAAAAAGAGATAAAACAAAATAACAAGGAGAATATCATGAAAAGAGTAGAAGGCAAAGTAGCTATCGTAACTGGCGGATCGTCCGGTATTGGAAAGGCAAGCTGTCAAATACTTGCAGATGAGGGAGCGAAAGTCGCTGTAACCGATATTGATGATGAAAAAGGTCAAAAGGTTGTTGAAGAGATTGAAAAATCAGGCGGAATCGCGATGTACTGGAACCTGGATACATCGGATGAAGAACGTGTCAAAAAGATTTTTGGTGAAATAGAAGAAGAATATGGTCCGATGGATGTATTGGTTAATAATGCAGGCATTTCAGGAGCGGATAAGCCGACTCACACAGTGTCCAAAGAGGAGTGGATGAAGGTAATAAGCGTGAATGTAAATGGTGTTTTTTACTGTACCAAACATGCCGTTCTCTCCATGAAAAAATCAGGCGGCGGAAGCATTATCAATCTCTCCTCTATTTATGGAATAGTTGGTGCCCCTGACCTCCCGCCTTATCACGCTTCAAAAGGTGCAGTGCGCGTAATGAGTAAAACGGATGCTCTTCTCTATGCTGAAGATAACATCAGGGTAAATTCTGTGCACCCCGGATTTATCTGGACACCACTTGTAGAAGAGCTTGGTAAAGAGTCACCCGGTGGTGCGGATGAGTTCCGGAAAGAACTGGACAGCCTGCATCCCATTGGACACGTAGGTGAACCTGAAGATATCGGGTATGGCATACTTTACCTGGCGTCCGATGAATCCAAATTTGTTACAGGCAGCGAACTTGTAATTGACGGCGGATACACTGCAAAATAAGCCTTTTTCCCGGAAACTGTATCTGTCACAGCCATGGCCGGTCAACTAATTTCCGGATCGTTCAACTGAACAGATCCGGCATGTCATATGAATATATCCCTTTTCGTCTGCTGGCGGGAAGGGGTATTTATTTTAGTCGTTAATTTGTTTCAAATTTTATAGCTTTCCTTTACAAACCAATCAGAACAAAAATCACGATAATGAATAGATTTTTATACGTTACTCCCGCACTAATCCTGTTGGGTTTTTCCATTCTGCTCAACGGCTGTACCGGCAGTGCGCCAGATGAACCGGCTGGCAGCGATACGACAGTGCAAGATCTTTTGGATCAATATACCACCTTTGAACTGAGCGCCGATCTGAGTGATCTTTCTGAGAATCAAAAAGAGATGATTTCCATTCTGATTGATGCCGCTGAAGCGATGGATGAAGTTTTCTGGATGGAATCGTATGGAAATAAAAACGTTTTGATGGATGCCATTGAAGACGAATCCATGGAAAGATATGTGGAAATTAATTATGGCCCGTGGGATCGCCTGAATGCAAATCGTGCATTTATTGACAGTGTGGGTCCAAAGCCGGAAGGGGCTAATTTTTATCCGCCTGACATGAGTAAAGAAGAATTTGAAAACTGGGATTCTGAAACAAAGGATGATCTCTACACACTTGTCCGCCGTGATGATTCCGGAAACCTGGTAACCATTCCCTATCACCGGGCTTTTTCTGAACAACATCAGCGGGCATCTGAAAAATTAAAAGAGGCAGCAGTGCTGGCGGAAGACCCGGGGTTAAAAAATTATCTGAACCTTCGCGCCGAAGCTCTGCTTACTGATGATTATCGTGAAAGTGATATGGCATGGCTGGATATGAAGAATAACGTGATTGACGTTGTAATCGGACCGATCGAAACCTATGAAGATCAGCTTTTTGGTTATAAGGCCGCTCATGAGACCTTTGTGCTGATTAAGGATCGCGAGTGGAGCGACAGGCTTTCAAAATATGCGGAAGTTTTACCCGATCTGCAGAGAGGCCTGCCGGTGGATGAGGCATTCAAGCAGGAAGAACCGGGCCGTGATTCTGATCTGAACGCCTACGACGCTGTCTACTATTCAGGAGATGCAAATGCGGGATCCAAAACCATAGCAATCAATCTGCCGAACGATGAGGAGGTTCAGCTTCAGAAAGGTACCCGCCGGCTCCAGCTGAAAAATGCAATGCGTGCCAAATACGATAAAATATTGGTTGATATTGCAAATGAATTGCTTGTGGAAGAGCAACGGGAATATGTGACATTTGATGCATTTTTCAGTAACACAATGTTCCATGAAGTAGCTCATGGCCTGGGTATAAAAAATACGATCAATGGAAAAGGTACGGTTCGTGAGGCTCTTAAAGAGCACGCATCCGCACTTGAAGAGGGCAAAGCCGATGTTTTGGGTTTGTATATGATTACAGAGCTGCGAAAAGACGGGATGGTTACCGACGGAAATATCGAGGATAACTATACAACATTTGTGGCAAGCATTTTCAGATCTATTCGATTTGGAACAGGCAGCGCGCACGGGCTTGCGAATTTGCTGCGATTCAACTATTTCATGGAAAATGGTGCAATCAGTTATGATCCTGAACAAAGCGCATATCGTGTAGAATTTGACCGGATTCAGGATGTTATCAACGATCTTTCGGCACAAATTCTAACGTTCCAGGGCGAGGGTGATTATGATGGAGTTGCAGCCTTTATCGAAAAATATGGTGTGAAAGATGATCGTTTGCAGCAATCACTGAATCGCCTGGCTGAAGCCGGAATACCTACGGATATCGTTTTTTCGCAAGGTAAAAATGTTCTCGGATTGTGATGGGGCCTGACGTTATTCTGTTGTCAATCCCCAGCTTCGTTTCAGGTTGTTAAAAATTTTTCCATAGGCCGGGTCTGTCCTGATTCCCTGAAGTATCTTGGGAAAAAGATAGTACATTGCATGAACAGGCCAGGGCCGCCATGTTTCTATCGCTTTAAACAGATTAAAAGCTTTTTCGTTTTCTCCCAATGCAGCATGCATCAGGCCGGTGTGGAAATGATCGTTTTGTCTCTTAAACTTTGCAATTACACGTTCAGCTGATTTAATATTACCGGTTTTCATTTCTGAAAGAGCCTGCAGAGCCAGGGGGCCATCACCGGTCCAGGGCACAGACAGGTTTTTGACAATTTTTCCCGCTTCCCGGTATCTGCCCCGGTGATACTGAATTAAACCTTGATAGAAGAGGGTTGTTTGCCAGGTCGATTGTAAACTATATGCCCGTTCGGCATGCTGCAGTGCTTTTTCAAGATCCCCGTTAATCAAACAGGAGAAGGATAAATTAATAACTGCTTCAGGCGAAAACGGGTCCAGTTCAACAGCATTTTTTGCGTATTTCAATGCTTCAGTGGGTTTCCCCAAAAGCTGATATAACCAGCTCAGTTTATTGTGTGTGTTGGCATGACCAGGTCTCAGTTCGAGAGCTTGTTTCAGGGCTTCTTCGGCATCAGGCCCCTTTTGTTTGCCGGTAAGCAAAAGACCGCGGGCTGCGAATGCTTCTGCCAGATCAGGATCTTGATCCAGTGCCCGGTTTATCAAATCTTCGGCTTCAAGTAATATCTCATCAGATGTTTGATGTCCGTATCCGTGAAGCCCCAGAAGTGCGAGTGCCTGTCCGACCAGAGCCAGGGAAAAAAAGGCGTCTTTATCTGCGGCTTCTCTGAAATAATCCAGTCCCCTTCTCATTCCCTTTTCAGTTCTCTGTTCGATCCAGCTCCAGCCCTGCATGTAAAGACGATAGGCGTCTATTTGACTTGTTGGCCGTTCTTCGACAAGAGCTTTCTCTTTGGGAGAGAGTGTTGCCTGTAAAGCTCCGGCAATCTTTTTTGTTACCAGGCTTTGAATCTGAAAAAGATTGTGAGCAGTGATTTTGCGTCTGAAATCACTTGCCCATAGTTGTCTGTCGTTGCGCGAATTGACCAGTCGTACATTTACCCGGACTTCCTTCTCCGTTTCCTGGACCTCTCCTTCTAAAATGTACTCTACATTCAGCTCCCGGCCGATTTCAGAAATTGATTTATTAGAGTCTGCATATTTTTTGACCGAGGTTCGTGAAATAACCTGGAGGCCCGATAATCCTGTAAGCCTTGTAACAATTTCACCGTGTATACCGCCGGTAAAGATTGATGTTTTTTCTGCTCCGATGTTTTCAAATGGAATAACTGCTATTGAGCGCTGCTGAATCTTGTCAGACCCGTTTACAGCGGCTGACAATGAGTTGGTATTTACACCGGCTTTAATTTTTTCAAAAAGTTTTACGATATCATCCGAAGGCTCCAGTTCCCACTTTTTCTTTAGTTGCTGCACAAATTCCTGGTAAACCTTTAAAGCTTCGGTGCTGTGGCCGATACGGTCAAGCAGTTTGAGCAGCCGGATACAGGCATCTTCCGAAAAGTCCATATACAGGACCGCTTTTTTCCCCCATGTTTGTGCGATGTCGGGTTTTCCTGACTTTTCCGCCTTCTCGGCTAAACTCCAGGAAGCATCGAATGCCATTTGCCGGAGCCGGTCTCTTTCTGATTCAAGCCAGTCTGTAAAGTTATTGGATACTTCTGAGACGTGGAAGCTCGTCAGCAAGTCGTCTTTATAAAGATTTAATGCCCTGGTCGGATGTCCTTCATGTATTAATTCCTCGAAAGCAAGCGCATCGCACCGGATGATATCACTGTTCAGGCTGACCTCTTCGGTTCCGCGGTTTAAAACTGATTCTTTCCCCAGCGAATTTCTTATCTGGTAGAGCATATTGCTCAATGCATTGCGCGCACTCTTTTGTGAAAATTCAGGCCAAAAAAGAGCAGTAAGTTTGTCTCTCCGGTGGAATCCACGCGGACGGGCAAGCAACAAATAGGTAAACAGAGCCATTCTTTTCGCTCCGGCTAAAAAAGAATCGCCATATGATTCATCGTCTTTTTGTAGAGTGAGTGAGCCGAGTATTCGCAGCTGTATCATGCCCATGATTAGATTGTGGTTATACAAAAAATAATCTAACAGAAAAATCAGTTCAAACAAAAACGATTCACTAAAAATGTGAGTTTTGAGCCTCTTTAAATGAGACTGCTCCGTCTGTTTTGGTGATTTTTAAATGTACAAAAATACACTACAGGTACTTACGAGTAATGGATTACTGATTGATAAAGGAATTTATAGGGTTAGTCTACATTTTAGCGGGTATATTTTTAGTCACAAAGAACAACTGAACAAGAGAATAGGAGAGAATAAGATCATGAATAAAAAAATGTTTTTATCGTAGGACTGACACAAGAAAGCGAAGAGAAATTAGAGGGGATGCCAGTATCACGAGAAGTTGATTTCCATACTGTTTTAAAGTATTCAGATATTCACGGTGGAAGAGAAATAAAAATGAATGCGCTTCTGAGATATACTGTGAGTAATATTGAAAGTGCAAATGTGCCTGTGGATGCCATTGTTTCATTCAATGATTTTCCGGCTACTCTTTTGGTTCAAATCTTTGCAAACCAATTTGATGCCAATACACCCTCTGTAGAAGATATATTTAAGTGTGAATCTCAATACTGGAAACGTATGAAGGAACAGAACATCATTCCGGATCGTATTTCCCAATTCGTTACCAATGATTTTATCGATGATGAAGCGATGGAAAACGTGCCATCTCTTTTCTTTTTCCCCAATTTTTTTGAAAGACGTTTAAAAAATGCACTGATTACTTCAAATGATCTGATTTATTTCCAAATCTGATTCAGCAAATGAAATAGTGTCGGGTATATTTTTTTATTGACAGACCGGTGAAATTTTTTCGCATTATTAAATACGGGAGAGTTTTTCTGATTGGCTGTCAATAAACCTAATGTAAAGTGTAATGCTGAACAAACTTAAAAATCTCATAAAAGAAGCCGGGCAACGGATAGAAAATTTTGATACATCAGCTTTTGATGATCCATTGGCACTACAGACAGATTGGTCACCCTTAAAAGGTGGTGGATCAAATTTCCGGACTCATAACCTTGTATCAGAAAATTATAACCGCACAGCATTTAAAGCTTCGCTTGGTGCCAAATTATTCAGTTCTGTATTTATACTTGCAGGGCTTGGGTTACCTTCTTCTCAAATCTATTCGGCATTCCAAAACGGAGGAGCAATCTTTGATGGTGGTTTTTTACCAATGCTTCTTTTCGGGTCTGTTTTTTCTATCGCAGGCGCCGCACTTTTCTATTCATATGCCAAACCGGTGGTTTTTGATAAAATCAATGGGTTCTTTTGGAAAGGGTGGAAAGCACCGGGTACTACCGCCATTGAAAATCCTGATAAACACTCTGCACGCCTCAGCAATATTCATGCACTTCAGATTATCTCAGAGTATGTGAGAGGTGATAAGAAATCTTACTACAGTTATGAACTGAATTTAGTTTTAAAAGACGGTTCAAGGCTGAACGTAATTGATCATGGCGATGTATACAGAATACGAGAAGATGCAGAGGTTCTTTCCCAATTTTTAGGCAAACCGGTCTGGGATGCAACCCGAATGGCAAGGTCCTTTTAAAAAATTGATATAATTTGTCGCCTTCATACGCATTTATTAATGGATTACGTACTGAAATTTATTTGAGAAGTGAAAATTGGCAAGAATTCTTCGCAGGGTATCCAATACATCAAAATTTTCAAAAAATACCATTTATTTTCACTATTTTTTATAATTACTAATAGAAGTGATTGTATTGATTAATACATTCTTTCAGAGAAGACCGGGATTTATTCACTTAAAAAAAAGGAGTTAAATATGAAGTTCATAACAGGTTTCACGATTTCAATTATTTCGATATTGCTTTTAGCATCTTCTGTCGATGCCCAAATATTAAAGAAGCTTAAAAACAAGGCTAAGAAAGCCACGGAAGATAAACTCGAGCAAAAAATTGACCAGGAGATCGAAAAGAAAGCGGAGCAAATGGTTGAAAATTCCTGGGATCTATTCTTTGGCACGGAGTATGATGAGTCCGGTAATCCAAAAACGTCACCATTTACGTTGAGCAGCAGTGCTAATGTAGAGGAGACATATCAATTTGACGTGGTTACCACCATGGAGATCGAGAATATCAGGGAAAAGGGCAAAAACGAACCTCCAATGCTTATGAATATGCTTTTTAATGAAGATGAGATGTATACCGGCACCAGGTTTTCGGGAGAGCAAATGGAAGGTGCCGATGGTGAAGTTTTCATTATCTATGATTTGAAAAATGAAGCAATGGTGATGCTGATGGATAGTGAGGACGGGAAATTCTCATTTGCATATGACTGGAAACAGGCCGAAGATTATGCAGACAAATTTGCTGAAATGTATGAAGATGAAGAGATGAAAGAAGCTGAAGAAATGGAGGAGACAGAGTTTCCTCAATTCAAGAAAATCGGCACCAAGACCGTTTCCGGAAAATCATGCGATGGGTACGAGTCACTTTCCGGTGATTCAAGGATGGAAATCTGGTTAACCCGGGACGAAGATCTTGGTATTCAGAGGATGTTTCAGGTGAATTCACAAGCAAAGCAGCTGAAAGGGAAGGTGCCCCAGGACTATCCGGCCGGGATGATGATGGAGATGACCCACGAAGACCTGGACAGTGGAGAGAAAACTGTTATGAAAGTAACAGACATCAACAAAAATGCCAACATTACATACAACATGACAGAGTATCCTTCCATGTCATTTGGGAAAAAGAATTAAAAAATAAGTACAATTTTAAATAAACCATCAATGCTGTCCAAAAAGATTCAGTTTTTGCAGAAAGTATTCACATTTGATTTCTAAGCCCTGTTAATTATACAAGCATTGTCTGTTTTGACTTTGCTTTATAGGCATGGTGAAGATGCTTTATAAGTCTCGATTTTTTGGTTCGTACATTGGCATTGCTCATATCAAACTTATCACATACTTCATTGGTACTGGTATCCGGGTTCCGCAGGAAATAGAGAATGAATTTCTTTGAATCGTTATCGAGTTCATCCAGACAATCGTTTAACAAGTCCATTCTCTCTTCTTCTATCAAATTTTCCAGCTGTTCTGCGGGTTCTTTCATATACAAAAGGGTTTCTTCACTGTTCAGATAGCGGTTTTCAATTTTAACAAATTTCAGATATTCATTTCTGCAGGCACGAATCAGGTATTTGAAAATATAAGCAGGTTTCTGGATTCTGTTCTGTACTATCTGCTCATATACATTCATAAAAGCTTGTTGCGCACATTCACTGGCTGCCTGGTAATCTGCACTCATCACAACCTGTAAGTAATCAACCATTCGCGGAAGAATTTCACCGCTGAGCCTGGATGCTTCTTTCCTGTTTCCGCGCAATACAGCCTCTACGAGTGCAGAGTAATCGAGTCTCGGTGATTTTATCTGTTCCATGATGCTTTAAATAAATTTCCCTGATTCAATTTTGGGAAATTTTATTCCTCCTTTTTATTACTATTTATAACTGTAAAGCTATTTTTCCTTTCAACTCTTATTTCAATGCCGTTTTTAAGATGTCACCCCGGCAGCTGGAGCTGTTTAACAACTGCTACAATATATTAGAACATTCTAATATATCTAATAAAATCTTTTGCCTTGGTTTAATTTTTCCAGGAAATAGTTACTATTATGCTCTTAAGAGGGGTTTTACAATTATTAAAAATTGATGCCTATGCGAAAAAATAGGGGTCAATTGTGAAAATCACGTAGGTGATTGGATGGGGAGAATCTGCTCTTGTTGATTTGAATGGGTTGTGTACAGGCCGACATATAACTCTTATCAGAAGGTCCAAAACGTTTTAAAATCTAATAATAATTATTGTTCTTGAATAAATCAGGGCAAGTTTTATAAAATTACAAAAATCAAACCCCGAACAGTTAGTGCCATATGGTTCAATAGTAGGGGTTTCTTCTCGATCAAAATTCTTAACTTTACAACAGATCTAACGTTCTCTCGGGTGTGTTAAATCGCAACCCGGGGAATCACATGAAACGTTTAGGCCAGATGTAAATTCTTAATTTTAAAACGAAGAGCAAACCAATTTCACTCTTTTTTTGCCTCATTCACAATAAACTTAAAAATCCGGCGCTGCCTTTTAATCTGAATCAGGTATTCAGGGTGCCATTGAACTCCAAGCAAGCAAGGGAAGCTTTCATGCTCAATACCCTGAACTATTTCTGTTGCCTCCTCTCTTGCAATTAAAACTATCCCACTTCCGGGAATTTTTATTGCCTGGTTGTGCAGAGCGTTTACATTGCAGCTTGTAGTGTTCAAAATCTGTTCTAAAACTGACCCGCTTTTTATGGTGATTTTTTTCCTGGGAAAAACAGTAGCTACCTGTGGTGTTTCGGCGTAGTAGTTGCTTATATCCTGGTGAAGTGATCCTTTAAAGTGGATGTTTATTAACTGCATTCCCCTGCAGATACCGAGAACAGGTTTCTTCTGCTGAATGGCATCTTTCAGTAACCTGAATTCAACTTCATCCCGCCTGGGATCAACGGGACTTGTTTTTGTACTTAAAAAATGGCGCACGAGAAAGTATACCGGAAAGAGCAAAATTGTAAATATCCACTCAATAAAACTCCTTCCGCCCTTTTTAAAATCCTCTTTATCGATTTTTTCCTCACCATAGTGTTCAGGTGAAACATCAGCTCCGCCACCCAGAATCAGACCGTCTAATTTTTCAATGGAAATATTTTTTTGGGGAGTAATCCTCAAAGGTTTGCCCCCGGCAATTCTTATAGATAGAGCCGTAAATATCCACGCTCCAAGTCCTCCCGTTTCAGGTCCTGAAATTCCGATTACCGGTCTATTGCCGAACATAATAAACCCATTTATGTATTCTCTTTATCCACTTTTTCTTAAAACCAAACAGCTCTTTTTTTTGCATGGATTGATACTCATTGCATAGTGAGTTCAGCGTGATTTTACTGTTCGCAAGTAATTCAACAAGCACCCAGCGATTCCACTCAACGGCAAGCGACCAATCTTCTTCGTCGATTTTGCAATTGGGCAGGCGATAGTGAAAAGCCGGACGGGCAGAGGTCAGGCCATCATCAATAACCTTCTTAACGCGGTCGTTATCTATAAATTCAAAAACAGGAAGCATATCAAGTGGACGATTCCTGGAGGGGTTAAACCTAAGGTAATCATCTATAAATTTCTCAATATCCGGGTCGTAGGAAGTAGTAATAATCAGGTTTTTATATGCAGTGCTGTAATCATCAATAAAGGGTGTAATTCGTCTTGACAAATCAATTTCGGAATCCAGGCGGATCCATTCCTGCAGCAGAACAAATGCTCTCAGAGTATTTAGCAGAGTTTCTGTTTTCAAATCAGACACTTCCGGATTGAGGTGAAGACCGAACGCATGAAAGAATGATGTACCGGTTCCCTCTGCTTTTTTTTCTCTCATATCCTCAACAAGCAGATCCAGGTCCGGTAATCTGGAAAAGGGGACCGGCGGTGTTACTATTTCAAAGGGAACTACGGTAGAAGCGATATCTGTTAAAATATCTTCAAGTTCTTTTTTCTTTTTAAGATTTGAAAGATCTATACCCACTTTTTTTAGCAGTTTTTCATACGTCTTATCCAGGAATAAACGTGCATCAAGCTCAACTTTGAAGTTGCCTAACTCTGATCCGAGGAGTGAATATTCATACGTGCTTATTGCTTTGATTACTCCCCCAAAACGATTTTTAAGTATTTCAGCGGCTTCCGGGATTTCAACCCCTGCAAATTCAAACTCAACCCCCACGGATCTCTCCTCTCCTTTTTGATTAGTAAGTACGGGTGGCGCAATAAATTCTTTTGGCATGAATGTCTTTTTAAACAGCAGTAATTATATCAACGTAAATGTAATTCATTTTTTAAAAATATCACACGAAAAGGCATATTGCCGCAGCTGGTTAAAATTAGAAACGGGATGGCCGGCGCCCGGTCGGTGATGTACTTCGTTCCAGGTTGTTAAGTCCTGGTAATTTTTGGAACAGGCTTTGAATTTGACCGCTGTTAATCGAGAGTCTGAAAAACGCGTATTGAAAATCCCCAAATGGGTTAAAATTGAATGTGAGTGTCCATCCTTCCATTCTGCGAATCATGTTAAACTGAGAAGGGGTAAGGTCTTTTTCTATAAAATCGTATCCAATTTGTGTTCCGGCACTCCATTTAGGTGTTAAATTGAATTGAATATTTCTGGCATTTAAAATAGCACGTTGTTGCGCTTTCTGATTAAAGCGAAATCGCCAGGAGTAACTGAAATCAAAAGCCACATTAATAGGAGAACTAAAGTCCTGGACCGGCACATAGTTAAAATTTGAATCATAAGGCCTGAAAAGCTCCTGTTCGAAGGGTTCATAGGGCCTGTAGTATGGAGTCTGTACACGAGGCACTTTGCCGCCTCCTCTAAAGCTGTAACCGAGGTTTACGCTGTAACTGATAGGTTGCAAAATTTTATTGCTGTCATTAAAAATAAAGGTGTTGATTTCGCGTCCCTGGTCATCTCTGGCGTACAGGGAATATTCTGCAGAAGCGCGAAAGCGAACACTTCCCAGAATTTGTGAGGTAAGATTCATGCGTATCCTGCCAAAGTTCAGGCTGTCTGCTGCAAAATTGTAATTTGAATTAACAGAGAAGTTATCAATCAGCCGCACATTTTCACTGTTTACTTCGCCTGTTGAATCCCGTTTCACTATTTTGGTTTCAAAAACATTGCTGAAGCCAAAGCTGACATTCCGCTGTTCACCTGCACTCGGACCGCCCAAAATTCCGCGTTCAAATATTGAGAATTTACGGGTATTACCCAGGGTGTCGGATTGAACTTCCCGGAAAAAGCCGAATCTCTCAGAACTGAAATCGGGTCGGTAGTTGAAACCGATATTGGGACGAAAAGTATGTCTGAAGCCCTCAAGATTACCGATTTTAGCTCTCGAGACACCGAAAATAGTGGTAGAAAAATTTATACCGGTATTGTATTGACGGGCAGTTGAAAATCCGCGCACCTGGAAAGTTTCCAGGCGGTTTTCCTCTTCGTTTAGTTCTTTTCGGACAGTTGAAGGATACCACCATTCTGTAATACTGAAGCTACCGCTGATGTTTAAAAACTGGCTTGGTATGATTTGTGCAAACCGAACATCGGCGTTCTGCCTGAACCCAAACTGAATATGTTCATCATTGCCAGTTGCTTCCCTGAATTTTGAGGGACTGAAAAGAGCCTCAATAAATCCCACTTCAGCACTATCGGCAGCAATTGGCCGGAAATTAAAATCGGAACTGAATGTATTCCGATAGTCGAGCGAAATTCGCTCATAAAACCTCTCTCTCCCGGCCCCGGGGGTGTCAGACTCAAAGGGTGAAAACTGACGAAGTGAAAAGTTCATATCCGGACCTGTAAGCCGTGTCGAATTGTTGAAAAAATCCTGATTGAGTCTGCTGTTCAGGGTGAAGTTATAGACGTTTTCGGGGTGAGTGTACCTGTAATTAATGCTTGAGGTTGAATTGGTTTGGGCCCGCTCATCGAGATCAAAGGAGTTCCGTGTAAAGAATTCCGAAGTTCTGAGATCAATATTGGCATTCAAATTGGCATACGGAGAAAGGGTTTGATTGTGCCGCACATTGATTCTGCGGTTTTGTCTTTTGGATAAATCGAAATCGGCATCGGAAGGTTCAAGACCTTGTTCACGTGAAAACCCTATCTGAATGGAACCGTCATATTGGTTTGTTTTTCGATACTGCAGTCGCGTATCGTTAAAAAATGTACCGGATGTAAATAGATCAAAAGATGTTTGAGCAGTTAAAAAATCGTTGATATACTGAAACCAGCCAAGGTTTCTGAGCCCGATTCCTCTTGTTGAGGTATCCTCAAAAACATAGGTGGGTTCCAGCAGCCCCGATTGTTTGCCTTCAATACCTGCAGGCACATAGCCAAACGGAAAAACCAGTGGATAGGGAATATCCAGAATAAAGAGCTGTGCATTGGTGAAAAATACCTCTTCCTCATCCACAACTTTCATCCGCTTTGCCTTGAGATAGTAGTACATGTAATTGGGGTCATTAGTTGAGTAGATACCATCTTCAATAAAAACTTCAGATTCATTTCTGTTTTTTACTTTGGTTCCGATCAGGTGCCCGTCTTGTATTGATATTTCGGCAACTTCAAACTTTCCCCTTTCAGTCTCGTAATTAAATAGTATCCGGTTACTCTTCAGTTCCTGGTTCTGTTGACGAAGCACAGGGTAGGATAGTGTATCTCCGGGTGTTTCTGTCTGGGCTTCCACTTCATCCCTGTCAATAAAAAGCTTGATTTTACCGGCACTGAGTTCCCCGCTTTCATGGCGTACATTCGCTGAGCCAAATAACAGCCCGGTCCGCTCTCCGCGGAAGTTAAAACTAAGAGAATCTCTTGCACTGAATTGAACTGCATCCTCTGCAACCTCGCCTTCTGAACGGCGTGTAGCAGGTATTTGTGAAACACCGCCCGGCGGACCATCGCCTCCCATGAAGGGCAGGGTATCAGCCGGAGCCTGGAAGATGGTGTCTTGCAGTGCGGGCTGCAGTGTATCCGAAGAAGCTTCTTCTACAGCTGCAGTATCTCTTTCTGTTTCCGTAACCTGTGCTATAGAATCGGTATACCCGTATAAGAGAACAGCTGGTAACAGAAACAGAAATAAGAGTATGGATTTGGCCGCATTAAATGGACGCATAGCGGCTTCACTTTTAATTTAATTCTTCAAACGCAAGGCTGCCTGCCCCAAGCATTGCAGCCATATTTCCCAGATCTTCGTAAATAATTTCAAAACCATCAAGAAAAGGTGGCATCATGTACTTGCGGGCTGTTTCTGCGGCGGGATCCAGGATCCATTTGCCGGCTTTGGCAACGCCGCCACTTACAACAATTTTTCGAATATCAAGTATATGGATGTAATTAACAATAGCATAGCCGAGCTTCTGGCCGGTTTTCTTTAGAATTGTGATAGCAAGTTCATTTCCGTTATTAGCTTCCTCGAAAAGGTGAACAGGCTCAAGTTCTTCAAAATTATCACCAAATTTTTTGCAAAGCGGATTGTCCGGATGCTGGCGGATGGAATCAGCGGCATACCGGCTCAAAAAACGCTGGCCAAGGTAAGCTTCTATTCCTCCGCGTGTGTTACTGTTTGAGAGCGGGCCATGATAGTTAATGATTACATGCCCAAGTTCGCCGGCAGCGCCGGTTGTTCCTCTATAGAGCTTATTATTGTAGATAATTCCGCCACCAACACCGGTTCCAAGGGTAACCATGATAAAGTGATCGATTTCAGCACCTACTCCGAAACGGGCGGAACCAAGAGCGGCAAGGTTGGCATCATTCTCAATTACACATCGAAGCCCGGTTCTTTTTTTTATTTCTTCCGCAACGTTTTCTGATTTCCAGCCCGGCAGATTTGGAGGATTCTTTACTGTTTGCCGATCCAGGCTAACCATACCGGGCAGCCCCATTCCAACTCCCATCGGTGAAATATTTTTTTTCTCTCGGAGTGTTTTTATCGCTAATGCAATCCGGTCAAAAACATGGTTTTTTCCCTTTTCTGCTTCTGTTGGAATTGAAATAGTTTCAATTAACCCGGTTTTTTTATCAACTATGGCAGCTTTAATGTTTGTGCCGCCTAAATCAATGCCAATAGAGATCATGCTGAATTTCTTTTGTTTTTTAATACAATTTAAAATAAACAAAAAACCAAATGATGAAAGAAATAAAAGAGAACGATCCGGTAACTTTGCGAGAATTTTTTTAAACTTATTTAATCCTGTAGACGGTCTCGCCGGGTTTTCTCATTCCATATTCTTCACGTGCAATCTTTTCCAGCAGATCGGCATTATCTGTTAACTCTTTAATTTTTTCCTCCAGGCTGGCAGTTTCTGCTTTTAATTCGGATGTTCGTTCAATCAATTCGTTTTTTTTCTGGTGCAATTCATATCGCGTATAAAGACTGTACGTATCTATAAAAAGTATCCAAACCAGAATAAAAGCAACAAGTATTGTGATCAAAAATGATTTTCTCCACCGTAGCGGGTTCAGAACTTGTAAATTCATGGGGAAACAGACTGTAGTGTTATTTTTTACTAAAGTAATAAAAGTTTACAAAATATAAACAGGCTATATAAAAATAGGTTGAAATAGTTGATGTTTCGAAGGATGCTCTGCATTTTAAACTACTGTCCAAATACAACATCTGCATTTTTAAAATCACACTATTATGATAATAGGACTAATTTCTGATACTCATGATCATGTTCCCAATATAAAAAAAGCGGTTCGACTGTTTAAAGATAAAAGTGTTGAAAGAGTTATCCACGCGGGTGATTATTGCAGTCCGTTTACAATTGAACATTTTGAAGGCTTAAACCTGCAAGGCATATTTGGAAATAATGACGGTGATAAATTCCTGCTGATGAAAAAATTTGATCTTATCGGCGGCACCTTGCATGGTGAATTTTTTGAATTTAATGCAGACAATCTTAAAATTGCAGTATATCATGGAACATCACCGGGTATTACAGACAGCCTGGAAAAATCTGAAAAATATGATTACGTAATTTCCGGTCACACGCATCAGCCTCGTCTCGACACAACCGGCTCAACCACAGCTATCAACCCCGGAAGTGCTCACGGCTTCGAAAATGATGCAATCGTAGCCTTGTTAAACACCGAAACCAGAAGAGTTGATTTCAAAGAGTTGTGAAGAGGTTGCTTATCTTTCTAAAAGCAGATGCTTTGCATGATGATTATTTTACAGCAATTCTCTGCAAACGGCTTCGGTAAATGTTTCGGTGGTGCCATTTCCGCCTATGTCGGGTGTGCATTCTTCTTTATGATCCTGCAAAACAGCATAGAGTGACGCCCGAATATGTGCAGCTACCCGAGTCTGATCAAGATGTTCGAGCAGCATTAAAGCAGAAAACAGGAGTGCAATAGGATTGGCTTTGTTTTGACCTGCTATATCGGGGGCAGATCCATGAACTGCCTCAAACATTGCAGCTTCGTCACCCACGTTGGCAGCTCCTGTAACTCCTAAACCGCCAACGAGCCCCGATGCCAGGTCAGAAAGAATATCACCGAATAGGTTGGTTGTCACAATGACATCAAATATATGCGGCCGCATTACCATCTGCATAGCCATATTATCCACAATCAGATCTTCAAATTCAATATCCGGGTAATCCTCTGATAACTCCCGCCCTATTTTTAAAAAGAGTCCGGTGGTCAGTTTTAATATATTAGCTTTGTGAACCAGGGTTACTTTTTTCCTTTTATTTTTAACGGCATATTCAAAAGCAGCCCGGATAATTCGTTCACTTGCATCACGGGTAACCACGGCAATACTTTCCGCATGTTTTTTTTCTTCATCAACCCAGTGCTCTTTTCCGATATACAATCCCTGGGTATTCTCCCGGAACATTACAAGATCTACCTGGCGAAAAGGCGTGTCTATATTCGGTATGGATTTGGCCGGACGAATATTGCTGTACAGGTCAAATTTTTGTCGCAGACTTACATTTACCGAACGAAAGCCGGATCCGACGGGGGTTGTAAGCGGACCTTTCAGGGCAAGTTTATATTTTGAGATGGCATCCACCGTTTCCTGTGGAATTGGATTCCCGGTTTTTCGCTGAGCTGTTTCTCCCGCAGTACATTGAATCCACTCAATATCAGCACCGGCGGTTTCCAGAATTTTAGTTACAGATGATGAAATTTCAGGGCCAATTCCGTCTCCGGGAATTAATACTACTTCAGGCATATACGACAGATTTTAGATTTAATGATTTTCAGAAAGATAAGACTTTTTATTGTTCTCCTGAATGGAAATTACCCGGTTTCTGTAAAGTTCATCTAAATAATGAATTTATTACTCGTCAATTGATATATTCAGCTGTGACGTACCGATATGTTTGCCTCTGCTACTGCTATTTGTAGTGAGCAGAGGCTCCAGGTGAAAAACTGATCAACTGTATCTAAAACCAATTGCAGAAATTTCTGATTACATGATCAAAAGACGGCAAACCAAAAGGGCCTCAAAAAAAGAAATTTTTGGATGGGCTATGTTCGATTTTGCCAATCAGTCTTATACGCTGCTGATCATAACCGTTATCTTCCCTGTCTTGTTTACCACGGTTATTGTAGGGGATGCTGAAGGTGATTACAGGCTTGGAAACCTGTTGTGGAGCGTGGCCCTGGCAACCAGTTATTTCCTGGTAGTTTTAACAGGTCCGGTTTTTGGCGCTGTTATGGATTTTTCAGCAATGAAAAAGAAATTCCTGTTCTACAGTTACCTGCTTACAATTGTGAGTACAACACTGCTCTATTTCGTTGAACCGGGAATGATCGTGCTGGGGGTTGTATTAATGATTATTTCGAATTTCGCTTATTCCATCGGTGAGAATTTTATTGCCGCTTTTTTGCCAAGTCTGGGTCCGCCTGAAGATTTTGGAAAAATTTCAGGATTCGGATGGGCTTTGGGCTATCTGGGCGGATTGGCATCAGCAGGATTTGTGATTGTTTTTCTGGGTGATGCCACAGCTGAAAACTTTGAGAGAATACGGTGGGTAGGTCCTTTTGCAGCTGCTTTTTTTCTGTTTGCTGCTATTCCGACTTTTGTGTGGGTTAAAGAGCCCGGAGTTCGAAATAAACTACCTGAAGGCGAATCATTTACATCAGTTGGATTCCAGCGATTGGGCCGCACAATGAAAGAGATTGGCAAATTTCGTGAACTGGCAATTTTTTTAATCTCTGTCTTTTTTGCAATGGCCGGCATATACATTGTTATCTCTTTTGCATTTATCTATGGCGACCAGGTTGTGAAATGGGATGAAGAAGTTCGGGTACTCATGTTTGTTGTGGTACAGGTTACGGCCGCTGCCGGAGCTTTTTTATTCGGCTATCTCCAAGATAAAATTGGCGCAAAGCTTACCTACAATCTTACCCTGATTCTTTGGTTTTTAGGTGTTCTCGGAATTTGGGCTGTGTTAGATATAACTGAATGGATAAATATGCAGTTTGGATTGAGTATGGAAGCACAGTATGTGTTTTTGTACATAGGGGTAATTGCAGGGCTTAGTCTCGGTTCGAGTCAATCTGCAAGCCGGGCTTTAGTAGGGCTCTTTACACCTGAAAATAAAGCAGCAGAATTTTTCGGTTTCTGGGGACTATCAAACAAACTGGCCGGGGTTTTCGGTATCATAGGTTTGGGCTTGCTGCAAACCCAGTTCGGATTACATCAGTCAGTGCTTTTCTGTGCAGCCCTGTTTTTAGTTGCTGTATTGGTTTCAATGTTTGTTGACCAGGAAAAAGGAGAAGAGGTTGCTGACTATTATGAAGAATCTACGTGATTTCACCCATTTTTCAGGATTATTGCAAAAAAAATAAAAAAAAAACGTGGATTTACGCTTTAGAATGTTAAATTAGGCGATTACTAGCAGGAATTTCTCAAAAAAGAGTTTTTCCATGTTAAAAGAGGGTGATAAAACTATCACCGGAAATATTAATTTAATTGGAGATTTAGATGAGTAGAATTGATCAGGTAAAAGATTTAATGACAGAGCTTGAAGAAGATATGGACAAGTTTTACAATAAGGGAAATAAAGCAGCCGGTACACGTGCTCGCAAGCAATTGCAAGATCTGAAAAAACTTGCTCAGGAAATCAGACTCGAGATTCAGGATATTAAAAATAAGGCTTAAAATTTTTTTTGACCTGTTCTCTATAAAAGGCCACCTTGCGTGGCTTTTTTTTTGCAGGAACGATAGCAGACGGATTACAATTATGTATGATTGTAAATCTTAAAAGACTGGAGTAATCTATAATGCTATCTATTGTTTTTATTATTTTGGCTCTGACAGCCATTTTTTCAATATGCGCCTCATGCACTGCTAATATTTTATATACACATCAGAAATTTGAGGAAGCCCGCGACAGAAAATTAAGCTACAGAACAAATGAAGAGTTTGTTGGCCGGGATTACTGATATTTCTTCATTCAGATATCCATGCACCTGATATTTCCAGATCTGTTCGCGGCCTGCTTAAACAAAATTTCCTGTACATGATCCGGCAAGGACTACTCTAAAATATTTGTTCCGGGAAAACTCATCCCTTATGTTTGCAGTGCCAAATTTGCTATATTCTGCTGTAAATAATTACGAACAGATTGAATGAAGAAAACCCCTTCAAAGAAACTTACCCCACGGGCAATACGGGCCTGGCAATGGGCTGCCGCCGGTGGTAATCTATTCATTTTTGGCATTCCGGCACTCTATGTGACATTTCTTGGCTGGGAAGGAATTCACTTTTGGGTTTTACTTGCTTTGATAATACTTACGCTTTCGTACTATATAGCTGGCATTATTTTTATTCCTTATATACGATGGAGGCACTGGCGCTATGAAATTGATGAACATGAGATTGACTTGCTTAGAGGGGTGCTTATACGAAGGCGAACATTGATTCCCCTCAGCAGAGTACAACATGTGGATACCACACAGGGCCCCATTCTTCGCTGGTATAAGCTGGCTTCGGTAACAATATCAACGGCTGCAACAACACACGAAATATCAGCGCTGGATGAAATGATAGCAGATCATGTTCGTGATACAATCTCAACATATGCAAGGCTTGCCGAAGAAGATGTCTGAATTCAGGCGACAACATCCAATTGCAGCAGTGGCTCGCGCGCTGGCACTTATAAAAGGAAACCTGGTTACGATTATAGTTCTTCTCGTTGTGGGTTCACGCGGGGGAGAAGCGTCTGTGATCTGGTGGATTGCCGGTGGTTTTATAACACTGCTCATTTTAGGAATTATAAGCTGGTGGAGGTTTTTATACAAAATTGAAGATGGTCAGGTTCATATAAAGAGAGGCCTGTTTGTAAGGCAAAATATGTACCTGACAAGAGACCGTGTTCAGGTTATAGATATCACTGCCGGTGTTCTGCAGAGAATGTTCGGACTCGTAAAAGTAGAAATAAAAACAGCGGCATCAAGCTCACGTGAAGCTACCATAGACGCAATCAGCCGGGCCGATGCTGAAATCATCACAGAAAAGCTCAAAAAAAACAACGGCAGTACGGTCGAAGCCGGGAATGAAGATGAGGTTACAGAAACAAACAGAGGCATTACCTATCATCTGCCCGGAAAAAACCTTCTTGTAGCAGCATCAACATCAGGAAGTTTTGGCATTGCACTGTCAGTAATCGGAACTGTTTTTTCTCAGGCAGAACCTCTCATCAGTGAGAATGAAATGTACGAGTGGTTTCTGAACGTAATTCCGGCAGAAACAGATCTTTTTCTGATTATTACCGTAATAGGAGTTCTGGTTCTGTTTGCCTGGCTCATGTCATTTTTTGGCACGCTTTTCTCCTATGGTGACTTCGGTCTCACCGTTTACAATGACGAACTGGTTATTACCCGGGGAATATTTGAAAAAAAACGAATAACAATTCCGTTTAACCGCATTCAGGCCATCTGGATTATGGAAGGAATTCTTCGTCAGCCATTTGGGTACTGTTCTGTTCATCTCGAAAGTGCAGGATATGGAGATTCCAAAGGGAACGGTTCAATTCTTCTTTTTCCATTAATCAAAAAGAAAAAGCTGGATCCCTTCCTTGAGAAGATTGTTCCTGAATATATTAAATCGGCACCTGCACAGAAACCGCCTCAGCGTGCTATGCGAAGATATATTTTTAAAAGCCTGCTGATTTCAGCACCTGTTATTGCCGGATTATGGTGGCTGTTTGATGCTTCACTCTGGATCTGGGTATTATTGATACCGGCTGTATTCTGGGGATGGCTGAGATACAGGGATGCAGCTATCGGCTGGGATTATGACAACATCATGATCAGTTTTCGTAATCTCGCGAAAACCACGGCTGTCATCAAAAAAACCAGGGCCCAGGACCTGCATATAGAGCAGAGCTGGATTCAGAAATTCAGAAATCTGATTAACGTGAACCTGCATGTTGCCTCAGGAGACCAGGGCCGTTCGTTCAGTGTAAAAGAACTGGAGCTATCAGTCTCGGATTACCTTGAAAGATGGATCCGAAAGGGTGATAACAGCCACTCCGAAGATATGAAAGAAAAAACGCAACAGAGTGTGCCGGTCTGGCGCGGGATTTAAAAGACTGCTGAGAAGGACTCAACAGCTTCCCGCAAATCGGTAAGACGAATAGGCTTACTTAAAAAGCAGGAGTTTTCAATATTTTTAGCATTACTTTTGATACTGTTGTTGGAGATACCTGAAATATAGATCACAGGACTCCGGGTATGGTTGCGAATAACTTCCATAACTTCAACACCATTGAAATCATCAGCAAGAGATATATCCATAAAAATAATATCAGGATTTTCCCTGATAATCATTTCCACAGCTTCTCGCCCGAACTGATATACAGACAAAACTTCAAGATCAATGGACGCAGCCATTTTTTTCAGAATCAGAGCCAGTAATTGATCGTCTTCTACAATTATAACTTTTTTCTTCATGTCCCCAAATTATAAGCTAAAATTAAAAGTACCCCTAAATGCGAAACCTGATGCATTTAAAATGTCACTCCTAAATGCTCTGTAAAAACCTAACCATAAAAGATTTCATAAATAGTTAATCTTTTCTAAATAATATCAGAGTATTTTAATGGCAATAGAATTTACTACTCGATGACAATTTTCTTTTCGGGCATGAGAAGTGATTTCGGGATAGCTGTTTTTATTTCTCCCAGAAGTGCCTGAACCAGGTTTTTTTTCAGGTATTTACGGCTGTAAGCCAATCGTATTTTACGGGACGGAACCGGTTCTTCAAATTCGACAATACTGGCACCGGAACCGGTGTTACCTATATTTTGAATCGCCAGCCAGGGCAAAAGTGTCATTCCGAAATTTTGTTCCACCAGTTTTTTCAGTGTTTCCAGATTTCCGCTTTCAAACCGTATTGAAGCTTTTGGGGACTCATCCACCTCTTTGCAAATTCTGACCGTTTGATCCCTGAAGCAGTGCCCTTCATTCAGCAGCCATATATTTGTTCTGTTCAGATCATCTAATGTCAGCTTTGATTTCCCATTCAGCGGATGAGATTCAGAGAGATAACCGACAAAAGGCTCTGTAAATAAATCTTCAATATAAATCTGCTTCATTTCAACCGGTGTGGCAAGGATTCCAACATCAATCCGGTCTTCCGAAAGCCCGGATATAATTTCTTTTGTAAGAAGTTCTTCAAAAACAAGCTCTACAAGAGGATACTTTTGCATAAATCTCCTCAAAAACATAGGCACCAGGTAAGGTGCCACTGTTGGTATCACGCCGATACGGAAAGTTCCGCGCAGTTCGTCATCACTTAAATTGGCAAGATCTTCAATACGCTTGGCATCCCGAAGAATAATTTTTGCCTGAGCTACAATTTGTTTACCGATTGCAGTAGGAACAACCGGCGATTTGGAGCGATCAAATAATTTCACTCCCAAATCTTCCTCAAGCTTATGGATCTGCATACTCAGGGTGGGTTGGGTCACAAAGCTTTTTTCTGCAGCTGTTGCAAAATGCCTGTATCTTTCAACAGCTACTATATAAGATAATTGAGTCAGTGTCATTTTTTGTATCTGAAGTTTTATTATTAGCTTTTAAAAGATAATATAGAATTAGCAAAATGTTTTAAAATGAGAGTAAAAGAAAAACACCTCTTTATTTCAGGGCACGTTCAGGCAGTAGGATTCAGACATTATACAAAAGTGAATGCTAAGGAACTTGATGTAAAAGGCTGGGTCCGGAATCTGTCAGACGGAAGGGTTGAAGTTTTACTGCAGGGAGATGAATCAGATTTGAATACTATGATTTCCAGGTTAAAAAAAGGTCCGCGGGCTGCAGTGGTAGAAGACCTGACAGTTGACCGGGAATCGGAAGCGGATGATCTGCATAACACTTTTTTTGTGAAGAGATGAAACGGTTGTTTGTTGCCATTGATCTGCCCCGGGGTTTAAAAAAGTCATTGGTCAGCATTTCGTCTGGTCTTGAACAATTTCGCCCGGTGCCCGAAAAACAGCTTCATATCACACTTCTTTTCCTGGGAGATACTGATGAATCGGAGATTCCGGACATTATTGAAAAATTATCAGGGATTTCAGCAGATGCTTATTCCGTGTACACTAATGGTCCCGGTGCCTTTCCATCGATGAAAAATCCCAGGGTTCTCTGGATTGGCTTGAAGGATCATGGCAACATCCAATACTTACAAGAACAGATTTCAAACCGTCTTGACAGTTATAACCAGGATTCTGCTGAAAAAAAGTATATTCCCCATATTACTGTGGCTCGTTCAAGAAAAAGAGGATCCAAAGCGGATGAATTTTTGAACCGTGCAAAAGAGTATACCCCCCGGGAATTTTTTGTAGATTCGTTTCAGCTATACGAAAGCCGGTTATCGGGCAGGGGGGCTGAACACCGGGTATTGAAAACTTTTTATCTTGATTAAATGGAATTTATGATGCCGGTACTGAAGTATGTTTTCCAATTTTCTATTGTTGTCGGATCCCTCTACGTAATTATACTGACAGGAGCTTACGTATTCCAGGGCAATCTCCTGTTTATTCCCGGAAAGGAAATGATCGCAACACCGGAATCCGTAGGACTGGATTACCGCGACCACTATTTTGAGACAGCTGATGGTGTTAAACTTCACGGCTGGTTTATTCCGGGCGGGGATTCTAACAAGTTTGTGCAGCTATCCCACGGAAATGCAGGAAATATAAGCGGGCGTGTAGGCTTGGCATCTGTTTTAAACGAAGCCGGGTTTAATGTGTTTATGTACGACTACAGAGGGTATGGAAAAAGTGAAGGGCACCCTTCTGAACAGGGTCTTTATAAAGACGCAGAAGGGGCAATGAATTTTTTAAAGACTCATTATGATGTTAAAAATGAAAACATCATCCAGTTCGGCAGATCGCTGGGAGGTGCAGTTGCTTCGTATGTTGCGGCTAAACACAAAACCGGCGGCCTGGTGATTGATTCTTCCTTCACCAACATGAGAAGCATTATCGGGGAGGTTTATCCTTTTATTCCAGCTTCTCTATCAAAATTTAAATTTCCCACTACTGATTATCTTTCAGATATAAAGGGAGTTCCTGTTTTGATTTTGCACAGCCGGGATGACGACCTGATCGGGTTTCATCATGGTAAAGAGCTTTATGCAACAGCATCGGAGCCCAAACAGTTTGTAACTCTGAACGGAGGCCACAACGACTCATTCCTGGTTACAAAAGAGAAATACCTGGATGCATGGAGAGAATTTAAAGAGACTCTGGAAAACGAAAAGTAGATTCAGTTTAAGTGACTGTCCTGAAATGAAGGAAATTCAGATCAAAGTGATTTTACTATTGATAATTGCTATTTGGGTTGAGGCTTCAGAGTCAAATGCAAAGGTACCCTATACCAATTATTCTGAACCGGCCGTCATTATTTCATCAGCTTACCTTGAAATCAAATCTTACCATTGACAGACAAATCTGCTATCTTTTAACTGAATAATTTTTTAAAAATTGACATCGTAAACTGCTCATGTATCTCATCTTTGACACCGAAACAACCGGACTACCACAAAATTATTCTGCACCGCTGTCTGATTTTGACAACTGGCCGAGATGTGTGCAGCTTGCCTGGCAGATTCACGATGTTTCCGGGAAAAAAATCTCATCAGGTGATTATATCATTAAACCGGATGGTTTTACGATTCCTTTCAATTCTGAAAAAGTTCATGGTATCTCCACAAAAAAGGCAGAAAAAGAGGGGCATCCCCTGGATGATGTACTGCAGATTTTTGCGGAAGAGGTTGAAAACGCCCACTTCATCATAGGCCATAATCTTGATTTTGATCTCAATATCATTGGCTGTGAATTTTTACGACGAGGTATCGGGAATTCTGTTCCATCAAAAATTCACATCGATACAAAAGATGAATCAACCGAATTTTGTGCGCTGCCCGGCGGGCGCGGACGCTACAAGTGGCCGACCCTTGCCGAACTGCATGATAAACTGTTCGGCGTAGGATTTGAGGAAGCTCATAATGCCGCTGCCGATGTGGATGCCACAGCCCGCTGTTTTCTTGAGCTGGTAAGGCTTGGAGTTATTAACCCGGTATTTTCTATTGAGCATGATGTTTCGGGCAAAGCAAGTTCTTTGATTGACCAGGATACATACCTCCCTAAAGTTGAAGAGCTTAAAAGTAAAGGTGGTCCGGCTGAAGATAACAGGTTACAATCGGACCTCGAAATCCCCGTAAACCAGGATATTGAGACCGTTATTGATACGCCTTTTACACACCTGCACTGCCACTCTAAGTATTCAGTTTTGCAGGCTGCAGCCGGTGTTAAAGATCTTGTACAGAAAGCAAAAGAGTTGGGTATGCCCGCGGTTGCGCTGACCGATATGGGTAATATGTATGGAGCTTTTTTGTTTGCTCAGGAAGCACATAATGCCGGTATAAAACCAGTCATCGGATGTGAATTTTACATGACGGAAGATCGTCATAAAAAGAAGTTCACCCGTGAAAACAAGGATAAGCGCTATCAGCAGCTATTTTGGGCAAAAAATATGAAGGGATATAAGAATCTCTCGAAACTCAGTTCACTTGGATTCATCGAGGGGTACTATCACAAATATCCAAGAGTGGATAAAGAGATTATTCAAAAATATTCGAATGGATTGATGACGGCAACCGGCGGATTGAGCGGCGAAGTACCAGACCTGATTTTGAATAAAGGCGAAGAATATGCAGAGGAGGCGTTCCGCTGGTGGCACGAGCTGTTCGGTGATGATTTTTACGTAGAATTGAACCGGCATGGTCTTGAAGAAGAGGAGCGGGTTAATGAAGTGCTGCTCAGGTTTGCCGGAAAGTACAATGTAAAAGTGATTGCCGCCAATAACGTTTATTACATGGAAAAGGACGATGCAAAAGCTCACGATGCTCTTCTCTGTATCGATGATAATACGCCCATTTCGGTTCCAATCGGAAGAGGACGCGGTTTCCGGTATGGATTTCCGAACAGTGAATTTTATTTTAAAACCGGCGATGAGATGAAGGCGATGTTTGCCGACCTGCCTGAGGCTATCGAAAACACGCATGAAATCGTAGAAAAGGTGGAACCCATTAAGCTGGAACGGGATGTGATTTTACCTTCTTTTACGCTGCCTGAGGATTTTGAAACTGAAGATGATTACCTGAAGCACCTGACCTATTCAGGTGCTGAAAAGCATTATGAGACTATCACTACAGAGATAAAAGAGAGAATTGAGCATGAACTGAACATCATCAGGGAAATGGGTTTTGCAGGATACTTTTTAATTGTTCAGGATTTTATCCGGGCTGCCAGGGATATGGGTGTATTTGTGGGGCCGGGCCGGGGATCAGCTGCAGGCTCAGTTGTAGCGTACTGCACGGGAATTACCAATATCGATCCGTTAAAATATGATCTGCTTTTTGAACGGTTTCTGAACCCGGAGCGGGTTAGCATGCCTGATATTGATATCGATTTTGATGATGACGGGCGTCAGCGTGTAATCGACTGGGTTGTGGACAAATACGGAAAAGACCAGGTTGCTCATATTATTACTTTTGGCACAATGGCGGCACGATCTTCAGTGCGGGATGTTGCAAGAGTACTTGAACTTCCTCTGAATGAAGCCGATAAGCTGGCTAAAATGGTGCCTGAAACGATCGGTATTTCACTGGAAGAGGCATTTAATTCAGTGAAAGAGCTGAGAGATATCAAAAAGGGAGAGGATTTACAGGGTAAAACCCTCCAGATGGCAGAAACACTCGAAGGGTCAGTGAGAAACAGCGGTATACATGCTGCAGGTGTGATTATCGCTCCTGATAAATTGACAGAATACATACCAATCAGCTCAGCAAAGGATGCGGAGCTTTACGTTACCCAGTTCGACGGTAAAGTTATTGAGAATGCCGGCATGCTGAAAATGGACTTTCTCGGTCTGAAAACCCTCTCCATCTTAAAAACAGCGATACGGTTTGTGGAACGCAACCATGGGAAATCGGTTGACCTGGATGACATTCCGCTGGAGGATGAAAAAACATTTGAGCTCTACCAGCGGGGACAAACGATCGGAACTTTCCAGTTCGAATCTGACGGCATGCGGAAATATCTGAAGCAGCTGAAACCAACCTCTGTAAATGACCTGATTGCTATGAATGCCCTCTACCGTCCGGGGCCCATGCAGTTTATCCCGGATTATATCAATCGGAAACACGGTAAGGCTAAAGTTGAATATCCCCACGAAGATCTGAAGGAAATACTGGAGCCTACATTCGGAATCATGATCTACCAGGAACAGATCATGATGGTTGCTCAGAAAATGGCCAGCTTTTCGCTTGGTGAAGCGGATATTCTCCGCCGCATCATGGGTAAGAAAAAGGCGGAACTGCTTCCTCCTGAAGAGAAGAAGTTTATGGAACGGGCTGTGGAAAAAGGATACAGCAGAGACGTGGCAAAAAACGTGTTTGACAAAATGGCCATGTTTGCAAGTTACGGGTTCAATAAGTCGCACTCGGCTGCATACTCGGTGGTGGCTTATCATACAATGTACTTCAAGGCCAATTTTCCGGCAGAGTATATGGCTGCGGTTTTAAGCCACAACATGAATGATATCAAAAAAGTCTCTTTCTTTATTGAAGAGTGTCAGCGAATGAATATTGCTGTTGATGCTCCGGATATCAATTCGGCCGAAGGAAAATTTATAGCCAGAAACGGCAGAATTCAGTACGGAATGTCGGCTATTAAAGGTGTCGGTTCCTCTGCAATTAAAGCAATTGTACATGAGCGAAAAGAAAACGGATTGTTTAAATCGATTTTTGATTTTGCTTCCAGGATTGATACGAAAAGCTGCAATAAGAGGGTTCTTGAAAGCCTGATCCAGGCCGGTGCCTTTGATGATCTGCATCCGAACCGCGCTCAGCTGATGCTTACTCTTGATGATGTTCTCGCGTATGCATCGCGAAGGCAGGAAGAGAGCCGGTTAAACCAGGCAAACCTGTTCGGTGGCGCCGGGAGTGCTTCTTCACTTTCGGAGCCCCGGCTTCGGGAATGCAAACCGTGGAGTAACATCGAAAAATTAAACCGTGAAAGAGAACTGATAGGTTTTTATCTGAGCGGACACCCGCTGAATAAATATATGGATGACATCCGGCTTTTTGCCTCTCATTCATTGTCGGAAGGTGCATTGACGGATTTGACGAATGGCAGCTCCGTAACTATTATCGGAATTATTACCAATGTTAAAAATGTAACTGACCGGAAGGGCCGGCCATTTGCCTTTTTACAAGTTGAGGATCTGGCGGGAAATATTGAAGTTATTGCATTCAGTGATGTGTATGACAGAAACATGGGTCTGATGCAGACCGATACCATAGTGATGATACAGGGCGAAATTAACAGGCGGGACGCACAGCCCAAAATCATTGCCAAATCAATGGAAAGGGTTGAGAACCTTCGGGAAAAGTTTCAGAGTAAGCTGAGTCTTCAGCTTCAGCTCGATACAGGAGATCTTACCGGAGATGAGCTGCAAAATATTGCAACGCTGTTCAGCCTTCATAAAGGAGAAACCTCCGTAAAATTTTACATCAAAAGTAACGGGACCGGCGAGTCGCTTACAATGAATGTGCGTAAATTTGTTGTAGAACCAAATAATGAATTGCTGAATAGCCTCAGGGGAATTGTAGGAAATGATTCAGTTGCATTGGTCAAAAACTGAAAATGTACGCACCCCGTTTTAAATACGTTGAATAGGTACAAACAATCAAGATGATATAAATTTGTGATGTGTATTGTCGCAATGATTTCATACTTTTATAAAAAGTAAAATAAAACCAAATACTATTATGAGTAACACATTAGAATTCACAGATGATAACTTCTCAAGTGAAGTTGAAAAGGCCGATAAACCTGTTCTGGTAGATTTTTGGGCAGAGTGGTGTGGTCCTTGCAAGATGATCGGGCCTATCGTTGAAGAACTTGCCTCCGAATACGAAGGCAAAATAAAAGTTGGTAAAGTAAATGTAGATAACAACCCGGAAATATCTGTTAAATACGGAATTCGAAGTATACCTTCCCTTCTTATTTTTAAGAATGGTGAAGTTGCCGATCAGATTGTAGGGGCAGTACCAAAAAATCACATCAAAAAACAGCTGGAAGCACAACTCAATTGATCAAGAAATTCGAAAAAAGGCGGTGTAAGCACATCGTCTTTTTTTAGCTTTATGGCTGAAACAAAATTGTTTTACGAATTTTAAATAACATTTCTCATCAACCGTTCGTAAACAGCACTATATATAGCGCAGTATAAAATATCTGTATCACACTGAATTCACCCCGGTATTGATACAGAACTTTCTAATCTGTTACTCTTTTTTACATACTATATAAAGGGTAAGCAGAACTAATTAGCTATTTTGTGCGTTCTCGAACTGAATAAAAAAAATAAAATTGATCAAAAAAATAGTCATAATACTTCTGGCGGTTGCCGCCATAGCTGCACTTGCCTATCCAAAAGTGCAGCATCTGTTTAGCAATTCTTCAAACCCCGGAAACGGCGGTCAGAACAGGCAGCTTCTAAAGGTTGAAGCAGTTGTGCCGGGTTATAGTGAAATAGATGATAAGATTTTTGCAACCGGGTCTGTACTTGCCAATGAAGATGTGGAATTAAGTGCGGAAGCATCCGGGATAATTACAGATATTTATTTTGCAGAAGGACGGCCGGTTAAAGAAGGTGATTTACTGGTTAAAATCAATGACAGTGAGCTTCAGGCTGAACTGCAAAGGGCAGAGTTTCGACTCACGCTGGCTGAGCAGAGAGAGGAGCGACAACGCAGACTGCTGGAAAGAGGCGGTATAAGCCAGGAAGATTACGATGCCACACTTAATCAAGTTAATGTATTGAGATCTGAGCTTCGGCTCATTAATGCGCAGATAGAGAAAACAGAGATACGTGCTCCTTTCGATGGCATAATAGGTTTAAAATTTGTGAGTGAAGGCAGTTATATCAGTCCGCAAACAAGAATTGCCACCCTCCAGGACATAGACCCTGTAAAAATTGATTTTACTGTACCGGAGCGTTATATCTCAAGAGTCAGTATTGATGACGTCATTAAGTTCACTGTACAGGGAATTGATTCCGTACTTACCGGAAATGTTTATGCTATTGAGCCGAGGATAGATGCGCAGACACGAACATTGAGAATTCGGGCCCTCAGCGATAACAAAAAACAGCTTCTCTTTCCGGGAGCTTTTGCAAATATAGAGCTGATACTGAATACAATAAATAATGCAGTTTTAGTCCCGAGCATCTCTGTAATACCTGAATTGAATGCTCAAAAGGTTTACCTCTACAGAAATGGAGCTGTTGCTGAGCAAAGAGTTATTACCGGTATAAGAATGAGCGATAAAGTCCAGATAATTGAGGGCGTTGCTGCTGAGGATACCGTGTTGACAACAGGACTGCTGCAAGTTCGTCCCGGTGAGAATGTAGAGTTTACGAAAATAGAAACAGCAGGCACAGAATGAGTTTATCATCCATAAGTATTCGCAGACCTGTTCTGGCATCGGTCATGTCGATCGTTATTGTACTTTTTGGGTTTATTTCTATCTATTACCTTGGTATTCGCGAATATCCATCCGTAGATCCGCCCATTATTAATGTGTCTACAACTTATATCGGTGCAAATGCAGATGTGATAGAATCCCAGATAACTGAACCACTCGAAGAGTCAATCAATGGAGTTGCGGGAATCAGGGTGCTTTCATCGGTGAGCCGTGAAGGGCGTAGCACAATTACTGTTGAATTTGACATTGATGTGGATCTTGAGGCTGCTGCCAATGATGTGCGCGACAGAACCTCCAGGGCTCAGGGGAATTTGCCTGCGGATGCTGAACCGCCTGTAGTCACAAAGGCAGATGCTGATGCATCGCCAATCGTCTTTTTAAATGTGAACAGTGACAGAAGGAACCTGCTGGATCTCACTTCAATAGCGGAAAATATTTTTAAGGAACAGCTTCAGACAATTTCCGGGGTCAGTGAAATCAGGGTCTGGGGATCGCGAACATTTGCTATGCGCCTCTGGATGGACCCGCTAAAGCTCTCTGCTTATGAAGTTACACCGCTGGATGTTCAGCAAGCTCTGGACCGCGAAAATGTTGAGCTTCCCTCCGGCAGAATTGAAGGCAATTTTACCGAGCTTACCGTACGTACTATGGGCAGGATGACTACGGCTGAGGAGTTTAACAATATGATCATCAGAGAAGACCAGGGGAGTGTTGTTCGATTTCGCGATATAGGGTATGCTGAATTGGGTGCACAAAACGAACGGACAGTTCTAAAAAGAGACGGGGTGCCGATGGTGGGCGTGGTTGCCATACCACAGCCCGGTTCAAATCAGCTTGCCATTACAGAAGAGTTTTTCAGCCGCGTTGAACGCATTAAAGATGATTTACCTCAAGATGTTGAAGTTTCAACCGGGTTCGATACCTCTGAATATGTTCAACAGTCCATCAATGAGGTACAGCAAACCATATATGTGGCACTGGCATTAGTTATTCTTGTTATTTTTGCATTTCTGAGAGATATCAGGACTACACTGATACCAATTATTGTGATACCCATCGCATTGATAGGGTCGTTTTTTGTAATGTATGTTGCAGGGTTTTCAATTAATGTGCTGACTATGCTGGCAATTATACTGGCGATTGGTCTGGTTGTTGATGATGCGATTGTAGTTTTGGAAAATATATATGCAAAAATTGAAAAAGGTCTTCCAATTATCGAGTCCGGTATTTTAGGGACAAGAGAGATCTTTTTTGCAGTTATCGCAACCTCACTGGCACTAATTTCAGTCTTTTTGCCCATCCTTTTTTTGGGCGGGGTTACAGGCCGCCTTTTCAGGGAGTTCGGAGTAGTTATAGCAGGCGCAGTTGCAATCTCCTCGTTTGTTGCACTTACGCTAACGCCTATGCTTTCCACAAGAATTCTGAAAGAAGGTGCTGAGAAGAGTAAATTTTACAATGCAACAGAACCTTTTTTCCAATGGCTGAATGAAAAGTACAGATCGTCACTCGAAACATTTTTGAATAAGCGCTGGTTTGCATTTGTGATTATTATCTTTTGTGCCGGTATTGGTTTGTACCTCAATTTTACGCTGCCGGCTGAGCTCGCTCCGCTTGAAGACAGGGGACAAATACGAATCTTTGCTACCGGACCTGAGGGTGCAACATTCGAATATATGGATAACTATGCCGATCAGATGGTAAACCTTGTAGAAGAAGAAGTGCCCGAAAAAGATGGTTTTATCACAGTTACCTCACCCGGGTTCGGGGCTTCTACCTCTATTAATTCTGCTTTTGGTTTTTTAATTCTTGAAGACAAAGAAAACAGGGAGCGCTCACAGCAGCAAATTGCCGATATGTTATCCCGGGAAGTTAAAGATTTAAGCGGCGCTCAAGCATTTGTTTCTCAGCCGCAGTCTATTGGCCAAAGAAGCCTTGGATTGCCTGTTCAGTATGTTTTACAGGCACAAAATATTGAACGACTAAAAGAGGTGATTCCAGATTTTTTAAATGAGGCCCGACAGCATCCCACCTTTGCGTTTGCGGATGTGGATCTTAAATTTAACAAACCTGAGCTGCAGGTTTCAATTGAGCGTAATCGGGCAAGGGATCTTGGTGTCTCAACATTTGATATCGCACAGACACTGCAGCTCTCGCTGTCGGGGAATCGATTTGGATTTTTTATTATGGATGGCAAGCAGTATTGGGTAATCGGGCAGATGGAACGTGAAGACAGGAATGCACCGATCGACTTAAAGACCATTTATGTGCGTAATAACCGAAATGAGCTGATTCAGCTGGACAATCTCGTAACTGTTTCAGAAGAGAGTGCACCGCCTCAGCTATTCAGATTTAATCGTTTTAAATCGGCCACAATTTCAGCTTCACTTGCCCCCGATAAAACAATCGGAGATGGCATTGATGCAATGGATGAAATTGCAGCTGCGGTTCTTACCCCGGCTGTTACTACAGATTTAAGCGGGCCATCGAGGGATTTTGCTGACAGTGTGGCCAGCCTGAACTTTATTTTCATCCTTGCACTGGGCCTGATCTACCTGGTGCTCGCAGCACAATTTGAAAGTTTCCGGGATCCGTTTATCATCTTATTTACAGTGCCTCTCGCCCTGTTCGGATCCCTGGTTTCACTTTGGTATTTTGATCAGACGCTGAATATCTTCAGCCGCATCGGTATGATTATGCTGATTGGATTAATTGCCAAAAACGGTATTTTGATTGTTGAATTTGCAAATCAGCGACAAGATCAGGGAATGGAAATTATGGAGGCGATCAAAGATGCTGCAGCTGTCAGGTTCCGGCCTATTCTTATGACATCTATCTCTACCATACTTGGAATTCTTCCTATTGCTCTTGCGCTTGGAGCCGGAGCTGAAAGCCGTATGTCGATGGGTATTGCTGTTGTGGGCGGATTACTGATCGGCAGTATATTTACACTTTACGTAATTCCGGCTATCTATTCCTATTTTGCATCTAAAAAGGAATTAATTGAGATTGATGAAGAGACTTTAAAAAAAGCTGAAAACCTTGAAACTGCCTCACTTTAAAATGCGACTCCTTCTGCTTCGCTGTTTTTTTTTAATACCTGTTTTTTTGATGCCACTAAGTTTGCTTTTTGCACAAAATACACTCTCTGTGGACGAAGCTATTCAGATTGCTCTCGAAAATAATTATGGAATTAAAATTGCCCGAATTTCGGCTGATATAGCCAGTACCAATAAAACACTCGGGAATTCCGGTTTTTTGCCGTCAATATCAGCATCGGGTACAAGAACCGAGCGATTTAATGAAACCATCGAAACAGAAACCGAAGTATCTTCCAGCTTAATTGAAGATGCAACTACAACAATTACAAATGCCAATCTGTCGCTGAATTGGACGATCTTTGATGGTTTGCAGATGTTTGCCACCTGGGACAGGCTTGGTGAAATTGAAAAGAGAAGCAGAGAAGAGTTGCGTCTTGAGATGGAATCAACTGTCAGTGATATTATTTTACTCTATTACAATATTGTAAGCCTGAACGATCAGCTAACCATTCTGGAAAACTCCGTTGAGGTTTCCCTCGAACGGCTTGAAATTGTAGAAACTGAACTGGACCTGGGATCGAGTTCAAAGTTCGATCTTCTGCAGGCACAATCTGATTTAAATGCGGACAGGGCAGCTGTATTAAGAGAAGCCAACAGGTTAACAGAAGCAAAAATCTTGCTGAATGAAGTTATGGGACGTGATGCAACTACTGAAATTGAAGTAGCGGATCCTATAGAAATCAATCGGCTGCTTGAAGAACAGTCTCTGATGCAAAATGTACTCTCTGAAAATACAGAGTTAACGCTTGCCCGCTCTGAGGAAACGATTGCGGAACAGGAAGTAAGAGAGATCAGGGGTGAACGGTATCCGGAACTCGTTTTAAATTCAGGGTACTCTTTTAACCGGAATGAATCTACCGGGGGCTTCACAACTTTCTTTGAAACCAGTGGTTTGAGTGTTGGCCTGACAGCCAGAATAAACCTTTTTAACGGATTTAATACAAATCGCCGCATTAATGTAGCCAAACTGAATGTTAAATCTGCCCAGTACCGGCGGGAAGAAATAAGACAGCAGCTGCTTTCAAATTTTAATGTTTTATACCAGACCTACCTGAACAGTATCAATTTAGTAGATCTTGAAGAGGAAAATCTTGAAAATGCTGAAGAAACACTTGAAATTGCATTAGAACGATTCAGGCTCGGCACAATCAGTGCAATTGAGTTTCGTGAATCGCAGCGGACGTTTTTACTGGCGGAAAGCCGTCTGATTCAGGCTAAATTTGAAGCCAAACAGAGCGAAACAGAGCTGCTGAGGCTTAGCGGGCGCCTGCAGGATCTTTTGATTGAAACATTATAAAAATTACTCTTGAATCAATTTTGTTTCATCAATCAGGGTCACAATAAAAAAGTAATTACCACAGTCCGACCACGATCTTCGAATTCAACCTTGTCTGCAATTTCTTCAATAATAAATATTCCCCTTCCTCCTGTTTTTAACAGGTTCTCCTCAGCTGTAGGGTCAGGCTTTGCGGAATGATCAAAACCCTCGCCCTCATCTGTTACTTTAAAAATGATACTGTTGTCTGACATCTCTGCGATAACAGTAACGGATTTTTCCGGGTTCTCCCTGTTTCCGTGAACAATACTGTTAGTAACAGCTTCACTCAAAACCAATTGCATTTTAGCCTTCAGCTCTTCATCCAGATCTGTATCATCATCTATTTGATCCACCAAATCCAAAACGCGCTCTGATTCAGAAAAAATTGATTCCAGCTTGAGTTTATACGTCTGAGACATTCTTGTAATTGAATTTAAGCGTAAATACCACGCATTTTCAAAGTGGTGGCTACCCGGCCGATGGAGTATACGTATGCCGCCTGTCTCATAGTAATTTTGTGATTATTACTGACACTGTAAACATTTTCAAAAGCACTACGCATCATTCGGTTTAGCCGTCTGTTAACACGTTCCTCCGTCCAGAAATAACCCTGCCGATCCTGAACCCACTCAAAGTAAGAAACAGTTACACCACCTGCATTCGCTAATATATCCGGAATCACCAATATACCATTTTCTTCAAGAATTGCATCAGCATTTGCAGTAACCGGTCCGTTTGCCCCCTCAGCTATAATTTTTGCCTTAATGTTTCCCGCATTGTGGCGGCTTATCTGATCTTCTTTTGCTGCAGGAATTAAAACATCACAGTCAACTTCAAGCAGTTCTTCGTTTGAAATCTGCTCAACATCAGGATAGCCCTGAAGTGTGCGATTATTATTTTCCATGTATTCAATAGCGTGTGGTATATCAATGCCATCCTTATTGTAATATCCGCCGTTAATATCACTGATGGCAATAATTCTTGCACCCTGCTCATACATAAGTTGTGCCGAAATCGAGCCCACATTTCCAAACCCCTGAACAGCCACTGTAACTTTATTCGGCATCAGGCCCAATTTACTGAGAGCGGCCAGAGTAACCGTTACTACTCCTCTTCCCGTTGCCTCCTTTCGCCCCTGAGATCCGCCAAGAATAATTGGCTTTCCGGTAACCACGGCTGTTTCTGTTTTTTTTGAGTTCATGCTGAAGGTATCCATAATCCAGGCCATTACCTGCTCATTGGTATTCATGTCGGGAGCAGGGATGTCTTTGTCAGGACCAAATACGTCCAGCAAATTTGCCGTGTATCGCCGGGTAAGACGCTCAAGTTCAGCATTGGAAAGCTCATTTGGGTTGCATCGCACGCCCCCTTTGGCTCCGCCGAACGGGACATTAACCACAGCACATTTCCAGGTCATCCAGGCCGCAAGAGCTTTTACTTCATCAATGGTGACATCAGGAGAGTAGCGGATGCCCCCTTTTGACGGGCCCAGAACGTTATCATGGATCACCCGGTACCCTTCAAAAACTTCAATTTTGCCGCTGTCCATTACCACGGGAACAGATACAATTACCTGTTTAACCGGGCTGGCCAGGTACTGGAACATTCCTTCATCCAGTTTAAGGACTTCGGCAGCAAAACGGAACCGCTCCATCATGGATTCAAAAGGTGACTCTTTGTCAAGTTTGGGTCCCGGTTCTTTATAATATCCTGTCGTATACAAATCTTTATAATAGGGCATTGATAATATCTGATTAAGTTTTTTTGGAAGCGCTTTTAATTCTCTTTTTTTAAACCATCAGTCAAAATAAAGCCTTTTCCGTGATTTGGGAAACTAAATTTTTATAAATCTGAAATTATGAGGTAATACTCAGTTAACATGAGTTTTATATCATTGGCCTTATATGTAAAAGTGATCAGCGTATTCAACGTAATAGCATGGGTAAACAGAATAAAAAGTCAGACAGCAAAAAAAATAGCAGTTATCTGCAATCACTAATACCGACCGGACTTATTGAGCTGATTCGTGAAGAGAGACGTTTCTTGATTCTTATTGGAATCTTCTTTTTTATTGCCGGAGCTACATACGATACTCCGCACATTGCTATGTGGGTAGGTTTTTTCTTTGCGGCCTACTCTGCAATAGCCAATGACAGTATCCAGACAATAGGCACGTTTCTTGCGTCAAATGCGGATAAGAAATGGTGGGTTTTATGGCTGTTTATCGGCGGTATATTTGTCGTAACGGTTACCTACAGCTGGAATGTATTTGACGGGGATGTAACCCACCAGAGATTAACGGCGAAAGGATTTGAAGATGCCCCAACAAGTTTCTCGTTTTTACAGGTAGCTGCACCGCTTTTTCTTTTGATTCTCACAAGGCTCAGAATGCCGGTTTCCACTACTTTCTTATTACTAAGTGCCTTTTCCGCAAATCTTGAGGGTATCACGAGTGTTCTGGTAAAAAGCCTGAGCGGATATTTTGTTGCCTTTACTGTAGCTATTGTAGTATGGATAGGGCTCAGCAAGCTTCTCAGGAAACTCTTTACCGGAAAGGCAGCTTCATTCTGGCTTCCGCTGCAATGGCTTGTAAGCGGCAGTTTATGGGCTGTCTGGATTATGCAGGATGCCGCAAATATTGCTGTTTACCTTCCCCGCTCACTTGCATTCAATGAATTCATGATATTTACCGGCTTTATATTTTGCGGACTTGGAGTGCTCTTCTATCTGAAAGGGGACAAAATCCAGCAGATTGTAACTGAAAAATCCTTTGTAACGGATGTAAGATCAGCAACCGTTATTGATTTTGTATACGCAATTATACTCTACTATTTTAAAGTAATCAGTGTTGTTCCGATGAGTACAACGTGGGTTTTTATCGGGCTGCTGGCCGGCCGTGAAGTAGCAATGAGCATAACTGAAAAATCCGGAAATGGAAAACCAATGAAACATACATTTAAACTCATTGTCAAAGATGCAGGGTATGCTATGATTGGATTGCTCGTTTCCATCATATTGGCTGTTGCTATCAACCCGGTGATTTATGAAGAACTGATGTCCTTTTTATGGCCTTGATATTTTAAGAAAAAAGAAACATCATTAGAGGTCATTATAAATCTTTATAATCGCTGTAAGAGTTTCAGGATCTATTTCTGGAAAAATACTGTTACAAGAGCGATATAGGAAAAAGTAATACATCTATGAACTTCGGTGTACTTGTATTAAACCAGGATTACCAGCCCCTGAGCGTCTGCTCGATAGAACGGTCAATCAAACTTATTTTTCTTGAGAAAGCAGATCTGCTGCACGACGATCCGCAAAAGAAATTGCGGACAGTCAGAAGGTCGTATGCATATCCATCAGTAATACGATTGCGAAAATATATCCGCATACCCTATAAACGAATTGTTCTGTCACGCAGAAATATCATGAGACGCGATAATCACAGTTGCCAGTATTGCGGTATTAAATCAGATCTCACACTTGATCACGTACTGCCTCGCAGCAGGGGCGGACGCGACAGCTGGGAAAATCTCGCAACAGCCTGTAATCACTGTAATGTAAAAAAGGGCAACCGTACACCCGAAGAGGCAGACATGAATCTAAAAAGAAAACCTTTCAGGCCTGTTCACATCACTTTTTTCAGAGACCTGGCCGGCGGTGTTCACGAAGAGTGGAAGCCGTACCTTTATATGTGATAGTTTGCAAACATGTAGTGTAAAACGTAATGATTTTAATCCGGTTATATGATTACCGGTTTTAAAACGTTAAAACTCACATATGAATTAAATTATAATCCCTTATCTTAATCTACCGCTAAAAAAAAAGATAAAATGAGCACAAAAGGACGCGTATTGGTTGCTATGAGCGGAGGAGTTGATTCCTCGGTTGCAGCCGTTATGCTTAAAAATGAAGGATACGATGTAATCGGCATTACCATGAAAACATGGGATTATCACCGGAGCGGCGGTGATACCGGGAAAGAGACCGGCTGCTGTACGGTTGAATCGATGAATGATGCGCGGCATATTGCCGTGAATCACGGCTTCAAACATTTTATTGTAGATATACGTGACGAGTTTGGCGATTGGGTGATCGACAGGTTCATAGAAGATTACACCAATGGCCGAACTCCAAATCCCTGCGTTCTCTGCAACACGCATATCAAATGGGCGGCGCTTTTGCGCAGGGCTGATAACCTGGGGTGCGACTTTATAGCTACAGGTCATTATGCCAATGTGCGAAATGAAAATGGCCGCTATGTGATTTCAAAAGGACTGGATCACAAAAAAGACCAGTCATATGCACTGTGGGGAGTTCGCCAGGAGCATCTTGCCCGAACTATTTTTCCACTGGGCAGGTATCGCAAAACCGAAATACGTCAATTTGCCGAAGAGTACGGACTTCTGAATGTAGCGAATAAACCGGATTCCTACGAAATCTGTTTCATACCCGATAACAATTATCACCGGTTTTTGAATGATAAAGTGGATGGCCTTGAAGATCGCGTAAAAGGCGGAAATTTTATCGACAAGAATGGCAATGTAGTTGGCAAGCACAAAGGATTCCCCTATTACACAATCGGCCAGAGAAGAGGACTTGATCTGCCGATGGGATATCCTGTATATGTTACGGATATCAATGCAGAAACGAATGATATCACAATTGGGACCAAAGATGACCTGATCAGCACCACGTGCCATGCAAAAGAGGTGAATCTTATCAAGTATGATAAAATTCCCGGTGGTGAAATGGAAATAACGGGCAAGATACGATACAATGATCCCGGCGCAAAAGGTGTAATTCGTCAGCTGGGCGAAGACCTGGTTGAAGTACACTTCCCGGCCGGCCGCGATGCCATTACGCCGGGTCAGGCTGTTGTGTGTTACGACGGTGATGATGTTGTAGCGGGCGGATGGATCCACAAAGTGAATGTGGAGATGGAAGAACTGCAGGAAACAGGAGCCTGAAACCTTATTCTTCTTTTCGCGTTAAAAAGAAAATCATATCCAATTAAACAGATACCCCATGAAAAAGATAAGCATTATTCTGAGCCTGGTTTTTTTACTCACACTGCCTTCGCACTTGCTGGCACAATTTGAAGGTGTAATCTCATTTACACTGATTGATTTGGACAACCCGGTGGAGGAGAGTCGTTTTGAAATCACCGCTTCCGGACAGAGATTGTTTATAAAATCGGGTAATGAAGTGAACGTGATGAGAGGATTGGATACAAACGGCCTTCTTGTTCGAAGCGACCTGAGCGATTTTGTATTTATGTCTGAGGAGAATACCGCCCTGCAAATAAAGAAATCTGATATCGATGGTCTGATGAGTATGCTTGGTGCATCGGGAAATAATAGTAACGGGCAAAATTTTGACTGGGAAAACAGGATAGTGTCAACCGGCAATCAGAAAAAGTTAGCCGGCTACGACGCAGAAGAATATGTTTTAAATGGTGAAGAGGGCGAATCAATTTCTGTGTGGCTTACAGAAGAGATCAAAGTTGACTGGGGCCTGTTAAATGACGTCTGGCACTCATCAGGTTCCGGCTTTTTCGGTGAAGATGTGCCAATCGAACTGGTTATGAACAACAACAGTTTTCCAATGCTTATTGAATTTAAGAAAGATGGAGAAGTAAAAGCCCGGGCATCTGTTGCAAGTGTATCCACATCGTATTTCAATAAAAATATTCTGGAGATACCATCCAATGCCGAGATGATTGGCCTTACTGATATAATGATGAATATGTTCAGACAATAGACAGTGATTACATGAAGGTTATTTTCAGTTGTATATCTGTTGCTACTATTCTTATTTCCGGTTGCGCCGGGAGTCATCAAACATCCGCATCCGCTGAGCGGCAGAACCGTTCAGCTACCGAATCACTGAAAATGAGTAACCAGAATCTTGAACCCGACTCAGCTATTTTATTGTCAGTGAACCGCTACAGGGATACACTTACAGAAGTGATGGGTGAACCGCTAACCACGCTGAAATCAGATTTGAATTTTGGAAAACCGGAAAGCACTCTCGGTAATTTGATGGCAGATATTTTGCGGTTCAGAGCAGCAAGAGAGCTTCGTACGTTTGTTCATCTTGGTGTAATTAACGAAGAGTCGTTCAGCCTCTGGCTGAATAAAGGCGAGGTTACCCTTGGCAATATCTATGAACTGATGCCATATGATAACCATCTTGTAATTCTGACTCTGACCGGGGAGAAAGTGATTCATTTAATGGAGACCGTTGCCTCACTGGGAGGCGCACCTGTGAGCGGTGTGAGAATGAGTATCGACCGGGGCAAAGCCAGGGGAATACTTGTTAATTCAGAAGTGGTTGATCCCCGGAAAAATTATCTTGTGGCAACCAGCAATTATCTTGCAGACGGTAACGGGCCTTTTAAAACCTTGTGGGACTATGAAGAGCGGGTCGATCTTAGCCTTCTGATCAGGGATTCATTAATTGAGTATTTCAAAAATCAGTATGAACTTGAACCTGTTTTGGATGCAAGAATCCGGGAATGATCAGCAGAAAAGATTTTTTAAAAAAGACATTTTTGATATCGGCGGGATCACCACTCCTGCTCCGATCGTTTACTTCTGAACAAAGCATCGATCCTCCGCCGCTTATCACAATTCTGCATACGAACGACACTCATGCACGTATCGATCCGTTTCCGGATAATGCAATCCGGCATGCAGGGCTCGGGGGGATTGCTCGCCGGGCAACACTCGTAAACAAAATACGCAGTGTTCAGCCAAACACACTACTTCTGGATGCAGGGGATGTATTCCAGGGAACAACATGGTTTAATGTGCATGGCGGGAGTGTTGATTTTGAGCTGATGAGCGATATGAAGTATGATGCAGGGGTAATCGGTAACCACGAATTTGATAACGGCCCGGATGGATTTGCCCAAGCTGCTAAAAAAGCTTCATTTCCTTTTTTGAACGCCAACTATGCCGTCCGAAAAACACCTTTCGATTCCTATGTTCAAAAGTTTATGGTGAAGGAACTTGCAGGATTCCGGATCGGGATTTTTGGACTCGGAATCCGTTTGGACGGAGTTGTGGATAAAAAGCTGACCGGCGATGTGCAGTACCGCGACCCTGAAATCTGGGCAAACGGCATGGTAAGCAGTTTGAGAAAAACTCACCGGTGCGATTACATCATATGCCTGAGTCACCTGGGTTATCATTATGATGACAGCCGTATTGACGACAAGAAACTGGCGGCAAGGGTAAAAGGGATAGACCTTATTATCGGAGGACATACACATACATTTCTGGATCATCCTGTACTTGTACAAACTCCTGAAGGCGGACAAACGGCGATTACCCAGGCAGGCCACAGCGGAATCCGGCTTGGCAGAGTTGATCTTTCCGTTAAGAATGAGAAACTGTTTATATCAGACTCAATTCAGTATACGATCAATGGAAACTGAATTGTATCTTAAACAGTGTAAATCAAAAAAATGCTAACTGAGAAAATAAACAGATACCATATTTGCTATGCCCTGGACACTCAAAATGACATTGATCATATCCGGCCTTCTGATTGTATTCATGCTCTACACCGGGTCCAGGCTTTTTTGGTCGATCAAAATGACCTTCCTGCAAAATCCGGCGGTCTATAAGGGGATCTTAATCATTGCGGGACTTTTCTTTATTGCTTATCCGGCAGCAGGCCTGGTTCAATACTTTGCAACCGGTTTCTTTACACCGGATGATTATCCCAAAATTTTAATTTATCTCTTTTGGTATGGATTTATATTCAGCGCCGTAATGGTGAGCTGGACGATTTTACTTGATATTCTGAGTGCTTCACTTAAATACGGATTCAAAATTAATCCGCCTCAGCTCGATACCCTGCTCGGATGGGTAATGATCGGAGTAACGCTCATCATGCTTGCATATACCGGGATTAAAACGGCAGTGCACTCAACCCGGATAGTTGTAAATGAGATTACATACCCGGTTCAAAAACATCTTGCCGAAGATTTTGAGCCGTTAAAAATTGTGCATATATCTGATTTGCACGCAGATCGTTTCACAACTCCTTTTAAAACGACGCGATATATAGAAAAGGTGAATTCACTGAAACCTGATCTGGTCCTTTTTACCGGTGACCTGATCACCGCCGGGGATGATCACATAGAAGAAGGAGCAGATGCTATAGGAAATATTGACGCCACATACGGAACTTATGCGGTTATGGGAGATCACGATTACTGGCAGGGGGAACAGGTGATTACCGACGCTTTGACCCAAAGAGGTGTTACTGTTTTAAGAAATCAAACGGAGCGGTTTACTCATAAAAATAAACAAATCGGGCTTACGGGAATTACGGAACTTTACAGTAAAAAATTGATACCGAGCGAACTGCAGGAACTGTTTGAACCAGATGATAACGATGATTATAAAATTGTCTTCAGTCACCAGGCAACCACACGTATTATTGATCTTGCCGAAGAACACAATTTCCAACTGGTTCTTGGCGGGCACACGCATGGAGGACAGATACGCATTCCCGTGTTTTTCTACCCGCTCACCCCTGTGTTGCTTGAAACAGAATATGTAAAAGGAAAAAAATGGTTCGACGACCTGTTGCTGAACGTAAACAGCGGACTTGGTTATACGCTTGCCCCGCTGAGATACGGAGCGCCGGCTCAAATCTCACTGGTAAGGGTTGAATAAGTCGGTTCTTAAGGTTTACTTACTACAAGAGAGATTAAACCTTAACTAAATGGCGTTGCAGACAGACCATGGAACACAAAAATAACGACAGAAGACTTACGCGACTGGTATTGAAATTAATCCGGGCAGGATACTGGACTCTGTTTGTATTGACTGTTATTATGTTCGGATCACCTTTTATAACATCATTGATTTTTTCAGGTTCAGGAGCTGAAATGCTGCCCTCTTTAAGAGATCCCGAATACATACTGATGAGCATACAGGGTTTTTTGCACTGTGCTTCATACCTGCTGGTTGCTGCAGTGCTATTCATTGTACATGAAATGGGTGTAAAATACCTGCTAAATGAAAGCAATGCCGCAACTATGAAGATGAGCAGCTCCGGGTAATTCAGGAGACATGAATCTTGTGAACCCATTCAAACGGGTCATCAATTTCGCCATATTGAAGCCCGGTAATTGCATCGTACATCTTTTTGGCAAACGGACCGATCTTATCGCCGGCGATTTTAATCTGCCGATCCCCGTGATTGATCAGTCCCACCGGCGAAATTACTGCTGCTGTTCCTGCACCGAAGATCTCCTGCAGTGAACCTTTATCGTCTTCTTCAAAAACTTCATCTATCGATATCCTGCGCTCTTCAACCGGAACATCCCAGGATTTTGCAAGAGCAATTACAGATTTTCTTGTAATTCCCGGAAGAATGGTTCCCCCAAGAGGAGGAGTGATAAGAGTACCGTCAATTAGAAAGAAAATATTCATCGTCCCCACTTCTTCAATATACGTTTGCTCTTTGGCATCCAGCCAGAGAACTTGTGTATAACCCTCTTCCTGCGCTTTTTTTGCAGGGTAATAACTTGAACCGTAATTTCCGGCGGCTTTTACTGCACCGGTTCCGCCTTTCACGGCACGCACATAATTAAATGTGGTAGTCAGTTTAACCGGGTTAAACCCCTCCTTGTAATAAGCTGCAACCGGGCTTGTAATGATAAAAAACTTGTATTTACCGGATACTCTTGCTGCGATATACTCTTCAGATGAAAAAGCAAACGGGCGAATATAAAGTGCACGGCCTCTCTTTCGGGGGACCCACCTGGAATCAGTTTTGATCAGCTCTTCAAGCGAGGTCATAAATGAATTCATGTCCACAGGAGGAATACACAATCTTTTGCAAGTGTTTTCAAATCGTCGCTGATGATCTTCAGGACGAAACAGGTGAATTGTTTTTTCGTCATAGTAGAAAGCTTTCATACCTTCAAAGCCTGCCTGACCATAGTGAAGAGCATTTAAAGCCGGTGTAAATGAAATTGGTCCGTAAGGCTTGATTTCAGGCTGCGACCAGGATCCATTTTCCCAGGTCATTTCAACCATGTGATCCGAAAACTGGCGCCCGAACTCAAGATTATCGAAATCAATTTCTGAAATTCTGCTTTTATCTGCGATTGTTTTCTTTATTTTCATTACAATTGAATTCAGCTTTAATTTATGAGTGGAAAGATAGGGCGTTTTCAATAAAATATTTGCCGGTTTCTGTAAACATTTCAAAATCTTTGATAAATGAAAGTATATAAAGTTTTACTCTTTTCAATTCTCTTTGCTGCCCTGAATATTCCAACAGTTGCTCAGCCGGGTCCGGCTATTTTAAGCATGAAAGAGCGTGCACAGCTGATTGATCAGTGGCTTGAATACAGGCTTGATACAGTAGTGCCCGATTTAATGCGCAGAGAGGGTATCGATATGTGGGTTCTGATTGCTCAGGAGTATAATGAAGACCCGGTGCTGTTATCAATGCTGCCGGCGACCTGGCAATCATCCAGGCGTACAACCATTATCATGTTTTATGATGATAGTGAAACCGGCGAAACGGAACGCATGGCGGTTGCACGTTACAATATCGGGTTTTTTGAAACGGAGTGGGACCCGGATGAAGAGCCGGACCAGTGGAATCGGCTTGCGGAAATTATTGAAGAGCTGAATCCCGGAAAAATCGGGATTAACACATCTAAAAATTTTGCTCTTGCTGATGGCATCAGCCACACAAACTATATAAAACTGAAAAACAGTTTATCACCAGCATACCAAAATCGTATAACTTCTGCCGAAAATCTTGCCATCGGCTGGCTTGAAACCAGGACAGATCACGAGATGGATGTTTACCGTCAGATTAACCGGATCGCTCATACCATTATTGAGGAGGGGTTATCAGAAAACGTTATCACTCCGGGCTTTACCACTACGGATGACCTTCAGTGGTGGTGGAGGGACCGGATCCGCGAATTGAAGCTGACCGTATGGTTCCACCCCTCCGTATCTGTTCAGAGAGCTGAAGAGCCGGAAGGAGATTTTTTAACAAATTTTTCGAACAGGCCACCTGATAATGTGATTCAGCCCGGAGATTTAATTCATATTGATTTTGGTATTACCTACCTGAGGCTTAATACAGATACGCAGCGTCATGCCTATGTTTTGAAAAGAGGTGAAACGGATGCACCACAGGAATTAAAGGACGCACTTGCGACCGGAAACAGATTGCAGGACATCCTGACCGGAGAATTCAGAACCGGGCGGACAGGTAACGAAATTTTGAAGGCCGCGCTCGATAAAGCTGAATCCGAAGGGATCAATGCCACAATTTATACTCATCCTATCGGGTATCACGGGCATGGAGCAGGCCCGACCATTGGGCTTTGGGATCAGCAGGGCGGTGTTCCCGGGAAAGGAGACTACCCGCTGTATGCCAGTACTGCTCACTCTATTGAGCTCAATGCAGAACTCTTTGTTGAAGGATGGAATCGCAATATCCGGATTATGCTTGAAGAGGATGCATTTTATGATGGTGAAAGTGTAACCTATATTGATGGCAGGCAACAGGAGTTTTACCTGATACCGAGGCAAATGTAGTGATTAAAAATTTTGTAAATCATTGTTTATCATCTTAAAAAATTATATGCCTTATGCCAGGAAAACTTGCTCATCTTGCATTTGATCGATGATTTGTAAAGGGTTGTTTTTTAAACTTTAAAAATATTATAGTCTATAAGTAATCACATGATCCTTGGTACTTTTGAACGGTCAAAAGTACCCAAAAACCGCCGGGCGGGTGATTTGCTAGGGCGGGCTCTTTGTGGTATTTTGCGATGTAAAAACGATGGTCCATAACGCTTTCTGCATGTAATCAAAGATCATGCCGGTGCGTTTTTACAACCATCACATGCATACCCCAAAGCGCAAACACCGCCTGCACAAATCAAAGGCCGGGTAGTTTATTAGTCTTGAAATCCTATTATTGCTCAACCAAATAATCAACATTATACAATACATATCCATCATTGCATGGAATAAGCTTATCGAAAGTTATGGGAATAAATTTTTAACGAGCAATGCAACGTCCAAAAGTTTGTATTGGAGGGCATAAAAAAATAATTTTACTGTAAGGATTCATAAAAAATTTTATCATACATGCGGGGATTTGTTTTTTTACGAACGAAATCCGACCTCAGAATAACAACTGCTCTGTCAGTTCGTAGTAGAGTCAGGAAATCACAAAGACATTTCAAAAAATGATCAAACAAGCAAAATCTATTCTTAAAGAGACTTTTGGGTATGAAAAATTTCGTCCTCTTCAGGAGGATGTAATCGGCAACGTGCTGGATAAAAAGGATACACTGGTCATCATGCCAACCGGCGGGGGAAAATCTATCTGTTACCAGATACCGGCACTGATTTTTGACGGTCTTACCATCGTTGTCTCTCCGCTTATCTCCCTCATGAAAGACCAGGTTGAACAGCTTTGGGAGTATGATGTGCCGGCGGTGTTTTTAAACAGCTCTCTGTCGCCGGAAGAGTACACATCCAACATTGCCAGGCTGAAAAACGGAAGTGTAAAACTGCTCTATGTAGCTCCCGAAACACTCCTGATGCCGCGCACAAAAGAGCTGTTATCCGGGTTGAAAGTAAGTCTTTTTACGATTGATGAGGCTCACTGTATTTCGGAATGGGGCCATGATTTCAGGCCGGACTACCGGCAGCTTGCAGAAGTAAGAAAGAATTTTCCGGAAGCTGTCTGTCTTGCTTTAACGGCAACGGCAACACCGAGGGTAAGGGATGATATTCGCAAGACGCTTGAAATGAGAGAGTCGGGTCAGTTTGTTGCCAGTTTCGACCGGAAAAATCTAAACCTCAAGATTGTTGATAAAGAGAATCCTCTGGACCAGGTACTCGATTTTCTCTATACACGGCAAAACCAGTCGGGTATCATCTACTGTTTCTCAAGGCGCCAGGTTGAAGAGTTATATGATGATTTAAAAAGAGAGGGATATTCTGTGAGGCCGTATCACGCCGGGCTGCCTGAGCAGCAGCGATCCCGTAACCAGGAAGCGTTTATTAAGGATGATATCTCAATTATCGTAGCCACCATCGCTTTTGGAATGGGCATTAACAAGCCGGATGTCCGGTTTATCATCCACCACGATATGCCTCAGAATATTGAATCGTACTACCAGCAGATTGGCCGTGCCGGCCGCGACGGGCTCAGAGCCGACTGCCTGCTGCTGTACAGTTACGGGGATAAACGTAAAATTCAGTATTTTATCAATCAGAAAGAGGGGCAGGAGAAAGAGGTTGCGGAGAATCATCTTGAAGCCCTGATCAACTTTCTCGAAACAGATGAGTGCCGACGCAAACCGCTGATGAGCTATTTTGGGGAAACATACGGCAAAGATACCTGCGGAATGTGCGATAACTGTCTGAGGGTTGATGACGATAAGGAAGATTTGACAGTTCAGGCTCAGAAATTCATTTCCTGCGTAATCCGGACTGGAGAGCTTTACGGTGCCCATTACATTGCTGATGTGCTGCGCGGTTCCAAATCCAAAAAAGTATTGTCGAACGGACACGATAAAATATCAACATATGATATCGGAAATGAGTGGAGCAAAGATCAGTGGATTCAGTTGTCGAGGCTTCTGATCAGAAAAGGGTTGTTGAAGAAAGACGGAGAGTACGGGAGCCTGGTTCCGAACGGAGAAGCCAAAGGAGTATTGGAGGGAAAAGAAAGTGTTCACGGCCTGCTCGACCGCACTCAGACTTCAACCGGTAAAGCGGCATCGAGAACCACAAATGAAGTTGAAAATAAGTACGATGAAAACCTGTTCGAAATACTCAGGAAAAAGCGAAAATCAATTGCTGACGGAAAGGAGATTCCCCCTTATGCCATCTTCCCGGATACCACGTTGATGGAGATGTCCTACTATTATCCGCACTCCGAAGAGAGCCTTGCACAGCTATATGGTGTGGGAAGTGTAAAACTGAAACGCTACGGAGGCGAGTTTCTGCCGCTGATCAAAACCTATTGCAGTGATAACAATTTGAAAGAGCGGAAGAAAGGAATCAGTAAAAGAATTAAAAAAACATCTTCAAATAAAAAGCACCATCGTATCGGGAGAGATTTTAATGAGGGCAAATCGATCGAACACCTGGCGGAAGAGCATGGTGTTAAAGTTTCCACCATCCTGACACATCTGAAAAAGTACCTGGACGAAGGTAATGAGCTTGAAACCGGGGGCATCCTTGAGGTCTCATCACTATCCGACCGCAAAATTAATGAAGTGATGAAATCGATGAAGAAAAAGGGCGCCGGGATGCTGAAACCGGTTTACGAGGACCTGGATAAAAGTGTGGATTATAATGAACTGCGGGTGATGCAGCTTTACTATCTGGCAAGTAATTAAAATGTCAAAAAAACAGAACGGAAAAATTATTGAGTAACTCTTCAGAATCTGTACAGGGTTTTATCAAAAATCTTCAGGAAGTGCAGGCCAAAAATCTGTTTAACCCGTGGTTTGACAGTGATCCAGAAAACGACATTTCACGGGATGCTCCCGAAACAAGGCGGGCTCAATTTGAAGCCTATCTTACCGAAAGGACCGGCCGTGCAAAGTACCTCTTTATTGCTGAAGCACTCGGTTACCAGGGTGGTCACTTTTCAGGCATAGCGATGACATCCGAACGCATTCTGCTCGGGTACCAGCAACCCAAATACGGGATAAAACCGTCTCATGTTTTTACAAGTATAACCCCGGAGAGAACGAGCAAACCATCCGTAAATGCAAAAGGAATGAGTGAACCGACGGCCACGATTATGTGGGGAACTCTTATTGAACTTGGGATTAATCCTTATGACGTAGTTTTATGGAATGCTGTGCCCTGGCACCCCTATAACCCGGAAAAGGGGTTGCTGAGTAACCGAACGCCCCTGCAAGGCGAACTGGAAACCGGACTTCATCACCTCAAATCTTTTCTGAAGCTGTTTCCGGGAGCCCGATTGGTGGCCGTTGGCCGTAAATGTGAAGAAAGCCTCAAAATCCTGGATGTGGATTTCAAGGGAGTTCGCCATCCCGCCAACGGCGGTGCACCGAAATTCCGGCGGCAGGTGGCGAAGCTGGTGGACAGTTAATTCATACCGGAAAGCTCTTTCCTTTTTGCAAAAGTATTTCAATAGTTATTTTCCATAAAGCCTGATTTCCTTTATAATGTGGGTAAACTGTACAATTACTTCGGCGAGTATAATTACATGTTAGCCTCCTTTTCCTCAATCTATGATATCTGCATTGTTTTAAGTAGATTTAGGATAGATAGCAACAAAACTTCACGAAAATGAAAGACTGGAGACAACGCATTACGACGAATCCCGATCAGTGTGGCGGAAGACCATGTATCAGGGGAATGAGAATACGTGTCATTGATGTATTGGACCTGCTGGCATCAGGTCTCAGCCATGAGCAAATTTTAGAAGAATTACCTGATTTGGAGAAAGAAGGTATTGAAGCTTCTATCAAGTATGCTCGCGGGGAAATAGATCATCCAATAGTAGCAGCATGAAAATTTGGGTTGATGCACAACTCTCTCCTGCTATTGCCGCATTGATCAACCGCACATTTGACGATATTGAAGCAGAATCAGTTCGCACTCTTGACTTTCGTGATGCAACAGATCATGAGATTTTTGAAGAGGCTAAAAAAACGGATGTGATTGTCATGAGTAAAGACGATGATTTCATCCAGCTTATTGAATAAAAGGGCTCACCACCAAATCTTATTTGGATTACTTGTGGAAATACATCAAATACCAGAATGAGAGAAATTTTGTCTACAACACTCCTTAAAGCAAAAGAACTTTTAGAAAGTGGTGAAAACATTGTTGAAATCAGTGATAAAGAAGGTTAACCGCAGGAACGGTATAAGGCTAAACATAATTAATCTTTCACAAAGATTTATTGCTATATGAAATATTCAGCTTTTAAATTAAACTACAAGTTAGTTTGGGTTATTGTCATCAGCAGTGTGCTATTTTCAATAACTGCACTAATTTCCATATTTCAGCAATGGGCTGTTCCTCAAGTCATAAATCATGCTGCTATTATTTTATCGGCGGCTGCCTGGCTAATTGTCATTGGAGATAACGTATACAGGAAATTCTACCATAAGTCATTATGGGTAATATTCATGGTACTATTTCCTTCGATCACGCCAGTTGTTTATTTATTTCAAAGAAGCAAACTTGAAAGAATTGAAAGTAAAATCAGTAGATAGTTTTTAATCATCTAAATATTAGCTTATAAATTCTATAATAACCGGGCACACACCAGCATTTCAACGCGGACCTGGCCGCTCATTTCATTTAAAGAAGATTTTAATAGTTGCAGTAAATTCAAACTTTTATCACCTTGGTAGCTGAAAATAGCCAAACAGGTTAAACGCCGAACCGTTAGCCGGCTTACAAAAAAAAGATTGGAGCGTATAACTACAATGAATGACAACAAGAAAAATAATAAGGCAAACCAGGGTGTTTCGGGCGGTATCTACGGGCTTGGGTGGATCGGAGCATTGGTGTATTACATAAGTCATGCTACCAGTTTTTGGGGAGGTGTATTAGGATTCTTAAAGTCTTTGGTGTGGCCCGCTTTTTTGGTTTATGAGCTTCTCAAATATCTTGGTGCGTAGAAATTGGAGTTCAGCCTGCTCACAAGGGCTTCGAAGGGTCGGTAATAGGTTGGTAAGCAATCAGTAGATTTGGACCCGGCCTGTTAACAGCCAAAGCGTTATAAAGAGGAAGTAATTTCTTGGTAAGCATTAATGAAAAATTACATAATCAATAGCTTGATTAATACGCATAGTTACTTAAGTGCAACTCGCCAAAGTAAGATCCGTAAAAACATCAAAAATTAAAACAATGGAAAATTATCTCTTTGATTTTATTGAGCAGTATATGCCGCTAACGGATGAAGAAAGACAAGCAATCATTGATTTGAATATCTTCCGCAGTTTCAAAAAGGGAACGGTAATAGTAAAAAAAGGAGATATTCTAAAGGATGCGATTTTTGTTATAAATGGCTGTTTGCGTTCCTATCATATCATTGACGGGGAGGAAAAAACCACTGCATTTACCACCGAAAACGAACCTTTACTTCTAATTCCTGGTGAAGATACATCCAGATCTGCTCATTATGTGTGCTGCGTGGAGGATTCAATAGTAACCATTGGAAATATGGAAATGGAACAAGAAACATTTGAAAAATTTCCCCGGTTTGAGAAACTTTGTATGATCGTATCAGAGCAATTACTGGAAAAAAATGTAGCTTCTTTTGCTGAGTATAGAAACTCCAGTCCTGAACAACGCTATATAAACCTGCTAAAAAACAGGCCCGATCTGTTGCAAAGAGTCCCTCAGCATCAAATTGCCAGTTTTCTCGGTATGAAGCCTCAGTCACTGAGCCGTATTCGTAAACGATTAGCCCAAAACGGCACTGTGTAACCAGCTGTAAATGTAGCATGGTTTTAATTTTGCTGCAGCTTCATTTTTTAACTTAAGTGAATGATCAAAAGAGTGAACCTGTGTAAGTTTGATATTATTTAAACTTCTAATAGCAAACACAGGGATTAAAAATGCAAGTACGTAAAAAGAGTACAGACAGAAGAATAGTAATTTCAACGGCTTGGATACTTGTCACTTTAAACTACCTTTTCCTAAATATTTTTAAATTAATGGCAGAGGTTGCCCCTGCAACAGCAGAGGAAGTAGAATTAGTTAATACAATGGCAACCCCTGAAATGTTTCTGGTTTCAGCCATTTATTTAGAAATGGCGATGGTTATGATCCTCCTTTCACGAGTGCTAAAGTATGGGATAAATCGCTGGGCCAATATCATTATAGCTGCATTACATACTTTGGGTACTTTAGCTTCTTTTTTCGTAGTGGCTCCTCCAATTTTCTCAATTTTCTTTATGGCCGTAGAAGTAATCACTTTGCTGTTTATCGCTTGGTACGCCTTGACCTGGAAAAAATCTATATAAATAGTTTGAGAACCCCTGAGATTAGAAATCAGACTTGTTTAATAAGTTGGATATACGACCTGAATTAATTTACACCTGACCGCAAATTATATATATAAATATCCTCAATGAAAGCAATTGTTTGTACTGAATACGGTTCCCCGGATGTACTTCAACCCAAAGAAGTAGAAAAACCGGTTCCACAGGATGATGAAATACTGGTGAAAATATACGCTACGGCCGTAACTACAGGAGAAACAAGGATGCGAGGCCTGGATGTGCCTGCCGGACTTGGTTTAATATTCCGATTAGCGATGGGTTGGAGAAAACCAAGAAATCGGATAATGGGTATCGATTTCGCCGGAAAAATCGAATCGGTTGGCAACAGGATTACAAAATTCAAAAAAGGAGACAAGGTCTTTGGCTCGAGCGGGTCGGGATCGTATGCAGAATACCTCACAATTGCTGAAGACAAAGCGGTAACATTGAAACCTTCCAATGTAAGCTATGTAGAAGCTGCTGCCATTCCTTTTGGGGCATTATCCTCATTAATCTATCTCAGAGACCTTGGGAACATCCAAAGCGGTCAACGAATTCTTGTGAACGGTGCTTCGGGTTGTCTGGGCACGTATGCGGTTCAGTTTGGCAAATATTTTGGTGCACACGTTACCGGTGTATGCAGTACTTCAAACGTTGAGTGGGTAAAAGCCCTGGGCGCTGATACCGTAATTGATTATACAAAGAAGAATTTCACCCTTCAGGATGTAAAGTATGACATCATTTTTGATACGGTTGACAAGATCACATTTTCTGATAGTAAGGCTGCCCTTACGCCCAAAGGACGATTTCTTATGGCTTCGGCCGGGGTGCCACAGTGGTTTCAAGTGCTGTGGACTACAATGGCCGGAAGTAAAAAAGCGGTGGCTGCGTTGGCCGTCTTCACCAAAGAAGATTTGAATTTCGTCAAAGAACTTATTGAAGAAGAACAACTAAAACCCGTTATCGACAGAACATATGCCTTAGAAAAGATGTCAGAGGCGCATAGGTACGTCGATAAAGGACATAAAAAGGGAAATGTGGTGATAATCGTGGATGATAAAATTAAAACCTGAATAGATATTTATCTGAGGGATTTTAAATACCATTGAGATATAAAATTTCTCTCCTTAAAAAGGCATCTAATATTACATTTGGCTCTATTCTCCTCACGCATTAACCCACCGTAAATTTAACATGGATTTAATATTGCTATACCTACATTTTTTAACTTAAGTGAATGAATAAAAGAGTGAACCTGTGTAAGTTTATTGAGATTTAAACTCCTTTATAAAAAAACAAGCAGGTAATATGCAAATACTTAAACAGGGCTTAGACAGAAGCGTGGTCATCCCAATCATCTGGATAGTTATCGTATTGAATTACGCTTATGCAGATATTTTGATTTTGTTGAGCGGTCATGGTCCTTCAACACCAGAAGAGGCGGAATTGGTAAAACAATTATCAACCCCCAATTTTTTTATGCTTTCAGCGGTTTATTTAGAAATAGCAATGGTCATGGCCGTCCTTTCAAGGGTATTAAAGTACACTATTAATCGATGGGCAAACATCATCTTTGCTGGATTACAAGCTGTGGGTGCGTTTGCAGCACTTTTTGTTGCAACACCTGCAAATTTCTACATTTTCTTTTCAGCTGTAGAAATTTCAGCGCTATTATTCATTGTGTGGTATGCGTGGACATGGGCTGAACCAACTGTTGCAGAAAATGAGTGATAAAATAATGCTCAAATTACCACATAATTAGTGCTTAACCGGACAGGACTCGCAGCCTGGTCGTTGCTTTTTATGTATCGAGTCTCAATAGTACATTTTCTAAAATATTTATTTTGGCCCGTCAGCTGGTTAGGCGCGGGGCTGTTAGTTAACTTGCTCACAACCAAAATAGATTGGAGCACATACATACTATGAAAGACAAGAAGAAAAATAACAGAGCGAACCAAGGTGTTTCGGGTGGGATCTACGGACTAGGGTGGATAGGAGCGTTGGTGTATTATCTAAGCCATGCCACCAGTTTTTGGGGCGGCCTAATCGGGTTTTTAAAGTCTTTGGTATGGCCCGCTTTTTTGGTTTACGAACTTCTCAAATATCTTGGTGTGTAGAAAGAGTAGATCAGCCTGCTAAGAGTCGCTTCAAAGGACAGCAATAAGGTGGTGAGCAATCAGTAGAATTAACCACAAGGTTGGCTCGTAGCGGTGCCGGATTCGCATTTACAGCATGTGTTGCCTTAAGCATAACTGCTATTTGGATATTTAGCATTGCGATATTTGTAGGTGAGATTTCGGAACACCTTCCTGGCGGAGTTATGGCTTTGATTGGTGTTTTCATGGTGTCCATGGCAATAGCATTTATTTGTTACGCCACTGCTTTTCTAATCTATGGTTCCTCTCAAGGTATTGGCTATCTCCTAATGGTTCCCGTAGTATCTTGGGTTTTAATGCTTGTTGTAGGAATAAAAGAAGGCTTGCAAGTGGGTTTAAGATTAGACCTATACACCAATGGATTTATCGCAGTAGCATTCATATTTATTGGATTTTTACTTAAAAAGAAGAGAATTTTAGCATAAATAATAATTTCAACATAGTTTGCGAAAGTTGTCGGACTGGTTTTCCGCTGTACCCCAAAGAAGCCGCAAATTTGAGCGTTAAAGGGCAATTTTATGAATACCACGAAAGCCGCTGAATCAACCATTTCCATCCGGTCGCTTGACGGGCGCTCCCTCACCGGCACCTTCTTCGAACCGGTGAACCAGGAGCCGCATACAACTCTCCTCGTCAACTCGGGCACCGGAATCCCCCGGCGGTTCTACTCCCGGTTCGCCAGGCATGCGACTAAGCGCGGGTTTGCGGTCTTGACCTATGATTACCGAGGTATAGGAGACTCAGTCCCGGACTCGCTCCAAGGATATGAGGCTCGGTACCGCGACTGGGGCCAGCGCGACATGCCCGGAGCCATCGGGTGGCTCTGCGAAAAATATCCCACCCTCTCGCTGGCCGTTGTAGGGCACTCAACGGGCGGCCAGCAACTTGGGCTTGCCGAAAACGTCGGACGAGTCCGGGCCGCCGTGTTCGTCGCCGTTTCAACGGGATACTGGCGTGGGATGCCGGCGTACTATAAATGGTTGACGCTATTACTCTGGAAGGCGTATATCCCGCTCACATCCAGGTTCTACGGCTACGCCCCCTCAAAAAAAATCGGTTGGGGCGAGAACCTCCCGCGGGGCATCGCGAGGGAGTGGAGGTCGTGGTGTCTGGAGCCTGATTACATGGCGGCATACTTCGACGAGGGCGGCCATCGGGAACCCGTTGACGGTTCACCATTCGGGTCAGTTTACTTCGAAGACGCCGTTTTTCCCATCCGGGCCTATTGTTTCACTGACGATCCCATCGCCACACGGTTGAACGTGCCCGCCATGCTTGCGCTCTTCGAACAGGCAGACCTCGAAACGATGTGGTATGATCCACCGGACTTGGGGCTTGAAAAAATTGGACACCTCGGGTTCTTCAGGACCAGCGTCGGGGCGCATCTTTGGGACAAGGCCCTGGGCTGGCTCAGAGCCATGGCACACCGTACCGTTTAACTCGCCACTGCAGGCCACTTACATAAGTTAGAGCTGATAAGGTGTAAAGTATATTTAGCTTGTTAAATTCTTTGAATCTTAGATGCCTATATTTCGAAGAATAGAATATGACAGGTCAAAAAGAGCGAATCTGTGTAAGTTTGTTGTTAATCATTTGGTACGCCTGGAGCTGGAAAAACTCAAAATGAATAACCCATTAAACCCCGAAAATTAAATAAATATCTTTCTTATACCCCGAAAGTTTAATTCTTGAGAGGTAGAGATTTCACAGACACACAAATGTGGACAGTATCCTTTGTGAATAAGAGCCGACTTCAACCCAACCTAAAATCCAGGTTGAGTTTCCCACTCACAATTCCACAAAATCCTCAATTCATAACTCAAAATTCAAAATTCTCAATCCCATCCCTACCCCGTACTCTGCATGGCTGCGGCAACACCGTTGATGGATAAAAACATGGCGCGGCGAAGTTCCAGTCTCTCTTCATCCGATTCGGCCTCGTCCCATCTGTCAAGCAGTTCTACCTGCAGCAGGTTCAGGGGATAGGTAAATATATTTCTGAACTCAATGGAGTTTTGAATCACTTCACGCATATCAAGCAGGTTTTCCTGTTCCGTGATTTTTAAAATAACTTCTTCGGCTTTGTGATAATCTTCGAGGATTTTATTATGCATGGTTTTATCACTGTGCCTTGCAGCGTACATTTCGGTTGTGAGTACATGCGTACGTGCCATTTCGCGCTGGGCATTATCCAGGATTGTTGCAAAGAAATTCCACTCTCGGTACCACTTTTTCAGGATATCCATCGCTTCCGGTTTCTCTTCCAGGAGGGATTGCATGGATGCTCCTATGCCGTACCACCCGGGTACATTATAACGTACCTGCGTCCAGGCAAAAACCCAGGGGATGGCCCGGAGGTTATCAAACTGCAGACCCTTGTCACCACCACGAGAGACGGGACGTGAAGCGATAGGCAGATTGCCGATATGTTCAACCGGTGTGACATAGCGATACCAATCCCAGAAATCCGGGTGATCAATTAGGTTGCGGTACGCGGTCATGGAGACTTCAGATAGTGAATCCATGATTTCTTCCATTCCGTCCGTATCGTCAAGGGATTTTTTCCCCTCGCCCGCCGTAACTCTTACAACCGCATTTACGACCTGTTCGAGATGGCGGCGTGTGATTTCGGGCAGACTGTACCGGAATGAGATGATTTCACCCTGTTCCGTAAAGCGTATGCGGCCGTTGTTGCTGATTGCAGGCAGACCTAAAATGGCACGATTGGAGCGACCGCCGCCTCGCCCCACGCTTCCGCCGCGGCCATGAAACAGCCTGAAATCAATCTCTTTTTTGCGAAGTACTTTACCCAGTTTGTGCTGTGCTTTCTGAAGCGCCCAGTTGGCAATCCAGTAGCCGCCGTCTTTGTTGCTGTCTGAGTATCCAAGCATGATTTCCTGGAACTGGTTCCGGGCTTTAACCTGGCTGCCGTAAACTTCATCCGAAAGAATGGATTCCATAAGCGCCGGGCTCTTTTCAAGATCTTCAATGGTTTCAAAGAGGGGAACTACGTCAAGCATGCTCTCTGTGTCACCGTCATTGTAGTTCCATAACCCAGCCTCTTTTGCCAGGATAAGTACTTCAAGCAGATCACTTACACCGTGAGTCATGCTGATGATATAGCAGCCAAAGGCATGTCTGTCAAGTTTAAAAATATCATTCAGCAGACGGAATACACCCAGTATTTTTTCTGCCGTAGCTGAAAGCTTTATACCGGCCGGGACCAGTGGACGCGGATTTTTTAACTCCTGAACGAGCAGCCGGATTTTTTCATCTTCGGCCCTTTTGTTATACTTATCATCTACCCTGGCAAGTTTCAGAAGCTCCGCAACCGTTTCTTCATGAAGGCCGCTGTGCTGACGAATATCAAGTGCACACATATGGAATCGGAACGTTTTCGCACGGATTAAAAGATCGTTAAATCGTCCCGTTGTTGAAATCTGTCCTAAACCGCTCTGTTTCAGAGAATCTGACAACAGCTCAAGATCCGCAATAAAGTCATCCGAATTATAGGAGATGGCAGAATCCATTACCTGGTGTTTAGATCCTCGCAAATTCTCTTTCAGATTTTCAATTTTGTGCATCATATGAGTGATCTTTCTCCGGAAAGGTTCATTCTGATAATGCCGTTTGTACCGGTCGGAGAGAGGTACTTCCTTTTCATCCTTTTTGAGGGATTTGAGAAGAGCAGCGGGCACTTCAACCAAATTTTTTGAAATACTCAGGTATCGCCTGATCTCATTCAGCTCCTGGAGATAGAGCTGAAAAACCGTTTTGCGCTGTTCCAGAAGTGTTTCCCAGGTTACATCTGTTGTAACATTGGGATTGCCATCGCGGTCACTGCCAATCCAGGACCTGTACTTTAGAACAATCGGAAGGTCGGGCGATTTGCCGTAATAGAGTTCGAATGCATAGCGGATATCATCGTATAATCTGGGGATTGTATTCCAGATTGTGTGAGTGAAATAGAACAGGCCGTTTTCAACTTCATCTTCCACTTTCAGCCGCTCTGAACGGACCTCATCCGTGGAGATAAGCAGTGCAATTTCATTTAGTATCTGGTGCATCATACAGTCGCGTTCAGTGGGCGTAAGCCGTGTGTTCTCCAGCTTGCTGATCATAGCAGTAATGTTATCCTGCTTATTCAGGATACTCCGCCGCCGGGCTTCTGTGGGATGAGCAGTTATAGTAGGCTGAATATCAAGTTTTTTGAAGAGAGTAACGGCTTCTTCGTAACTGTAACCCTTATTTTTAAAAAAATGCAGCGCGTCGGCAATACTTTCGGCACGCGGTTTATCGGGTGTAATATTTAAAGCCCGTTCGCGGTTGATGCGGATAATTTCATGCTGTTCAAGAGAGTTGACCAGGTGAAAAAAGATGGTGTTTAACCGGAGGAGATCTACAATTTCATCCAGGTCAAGTGAGGAGATTATCTTCTGCAGTTTTTTATTTTCTGCACTGCTATTCTCTTCAAACACAATAGCCGTTTTTTCGGGCAATTCTGTTGCAAGTTTTTTTAAAGATTCTTTGTCTCTTTTTGTAAGGTAATCTTCAAGAAGTTCGGTAAGTGCAACCATTCTGCGGGTCAGAGGTTTACTGATTCGGGCTTGCACAGCAAAGTCCTGAATTGTCTGTTTCCAGCTCATAAAATAGTGGTTGAGGATGTAAATTAGCTGTTTATACTTGTTATATTGAAAACATATAACATGAGCCTTAATGTAACAAATATTATGAACTATGAAGCGATGTAATTGGGCTGAAGCAAGCAAAGCCGAGAGAAATTATCACGACAGTGAATGGGGCGTACCCAGTTTTGATAACCGCCACCTGTTTGAGATGCTGATCCTGGAGGGAGCCCAGGCAGGGCTCAGCTGGTCCACTATTTTAAACAAGCGGGAATCATACCGAAAGGCTTTTGACAATTTTGATCCTGAATTGGTAGCACGATATGATGAAAAAAAGATCGAAAATCTTCTGCAGAATCCAGGCATAGTGAGAAATCGTCTGAAAGTAAATTCTGCAATCGGCAATGCGAGGGCATGCCTGAAGATGACAGATAAATATGGCAGTTTCAGCAGCTACATCTGGCAATTCACGAACGGTAAACCGGTTATAAATTCCAGGAAATCCATGAGTGAGATTCCTGCCACAACAGAGTTATCTGACAAAATGAGCAGACAACTCAAAAAAGATGGTTTCAAATTTGTCGGTTCAACCATCTGTTACGCATTTATGCAGGCAACAGGCATGGTGAATGATCACCTGGTTGATTGTTTTCGGTACGATGAGATAACGGAGTAATAAAAACGGTGATGCAGATTGTCCGTCTTCCGGATCATCTCAGGAATTATATTCCAACTCACTATTAATATACGCCTCATTTACTGTATCTTCGTTCAATTTTTTTATACTTTATCTTTCTTTTCAAAAAGTTATATCCATAAGACATTATTCCCGTTTACGTAACAAACATCCCTGTCTCCGTTGCATTTTTAATACAATAAAAAACCACCAATATATTCCGCAGTACCATGAAGAGTAACAAATATTTTATAATAGATTTTGACAGTACGTTCGCACAAGTTGAAACACTGAACGAACTCGCACGGATTTCGCTGGAGAATTCTCCGGACAAAAAGGCTGTGCTGGATGAGATCACTACTATTACTGATAAAGCGATGGATGGTACAATTACGTTCAGAAAATCACTGGAAAAGAGAATAGACCTGCTCACGGCCAACAAAACGCATATCCAAAAAACAATTGACCGTGTCAAAGACAAAATTTCCAAATCTTTTGTCAGAAATAAGGAGTTTTTCCGGGAAAATGCTGACAATATTTTTATCATATCAAACAGTTTTATTGAGATCATAAAACCGGTTGCTACAGCATACGGTATCAAAGCAGAAAATATTTATGCAAACCGTTTTGAATTTGACAGTTCCGGGAATATCACTGGGTTTGACAAGGAAAATATTCTCAGCAGTGACAACGGCAAAGCCCGTCAGCTGGAAAGATTAAACCTGAAGGGTGATATCCATGTAATCGGTGACGGATACAGTGACTATGAAATCAAAAAGTCAGGAGTTGCAAATAAATTCTATGCTTTCACTGAAAATGTGGAAAGGCGCAGTATCCTTGAAAAAGCAGATCATGTGGCACCGAACCTGGACGAATTTCTCTATCAAAACAAAATAAAAGCATCTGTTTCCTACCCGAAAAACAGGATTAAGGTACTGCTGCTGGAAAGTGTACATCAGAAAGCGGTCGACTATTTTAAAGAGGAAGGATACAATGTTGAGATACATCCTGCAGGCATGGACGAGGATGAACTTGCCGAAAAGATTAAGGATGTCTCCATACTTGGAATACGTTCTAAGACACATGTTACTGAAAAAGTTTTGGAAAATGCGAACAGGCTGATGGCCGTGGGTGCTTTCTGTATAGGCACAAACCAGATAGACCTTGACGCATGCCTGAAAAAGGGCGTGATTGTGTTTAACGCTCCATACAGCAATACACGATCAGTGGTAGAGCTTGTAATCAGTGAAATCGTTTTGCTGATGCGAAACCTGCCGGATAAAATTTCAAAAATGCATGAAGGGAAATGGCAGAAAACCGCTGTTGGCAGTCATGAAATCAGGGGGAAGAAGCTGGGGATTATCGGTTACGGAAATATCGGTTCTCAGCTATCTGTGATTGCGGAATCGTTGGGCATGGATGTATACTATTACGACTTGGTGGAACGCCTCGCATTGGGTAATGCCACAAAATGTGATACAATGGAACAGCTGCTTGCACTTTCGGATATAGTGACGCTTCATGTGGACGGGCGAAGCGAAAATGCAGATCTCATCGGGAAAAAAGAGTTTGAAATGATGAAAGAGGGTGCTGTTTTTCTTAATCTGAGCCGCGGCCATGTAGTAGATATCGATGCACTGAAGCATGCTATCAGGTCCGGTAAAATTTCAGGAGCAGGTATTGATGTGTACCCCTCGGAGCCGAAAAGTAATGACGAGGAGTTTTCATCGGAGCTGCGGGGTTTGCCTAACGTGATTCTCACCCCCCATATTGGCGGATCAACGGAGGAGGCCCAGGAGAATATCGGCCTGTTTGTCCCGGGTAAAATTGTCGAATATATAAACACCGGCAGTACAACCAATAGTGTCAATTTTCCGGAAATTCAGCTGCCCTCCTTTGAACATGCTCACAGGCTAATTCATATTCATCACAACGTTCCCGGAGTTCTGGCAAATATCAACAAGGTTATCGCCAAACACGATATCAATATCATAAGCCAGTTTCTGAAGACGAATGAATCGATCGGTTATATGATTCTGTCGGTTGACAAAAAGTACGATGATGATGTGATTAAAGAACTGCAGAATGTTGAAGATACAATACGGTTCAGGATTTTGTACTGAGGTATGATCCTGCCCTATTAACAATATTCCATTTTCTGGTTTCGATCAGCTTGATCAGACGCAGAGATTGTGCTAAGCAGTTATTGTTTTAGCAGCCTTATCGATGCAATGCTTTTTCAATCATGAGTATGGTGATCTGAATTATGATAGTGTTCCTTAATTAGGTCTCTTCCAAAGTCGCCATTGAAGTCTCGCCAGACTGTATGTATATGATTTGCTTCATTTACAGTGTTGTCAAACTCTATAAGAAATGATTTTCCCTGAACACGATAATAATGAGCTTCACCTTTGTCAGTTCCGCCGGCCCAGCCGAAGCTTATATCGTCAAACTCCTCTCGCAGAATTTTATTTTCACGTTCTGATGCAATTTCATCAGGCAAAGAACTCAGATATATGTTAATCAGGTTTTTCAGTTTGGTTTTTTGTGTACCATTTAACTCTTTCGCTTCTATTCCCACCGGCTCTAAAGGGCCGACTTCTGATGCATTAGAAGTGACAATATCTATAAAAGAGACATCCTGGAAAATTGCTTTTTGTTTTTGTTGTTCCGATAGTTCGTCCAGCAACTCATAAGCTAAGTCTTCTTCTTTATCCAGGGTTCGCTCTCCTTTCCTTTCTCCATGTGTAATGGTTGCAGGGCTTGCTCCAAAAAACCGGGGAGTTGAAGATATCTTGTCATTCAAAATAGTGAAGTTTAGTGATACATGATGGCCTTCGAAAGACCAGGCCCATAAGCTATCTGTCCGCGGATTACCATAAATGGCGACGAAATATTTTTCAGGATCTCTGAACTCTGTATCACCGTCAATTTCTGCTAATACATTTTCCAGGTCGATAATTTTTTGTGTTTTTATATAACCTGTTTTACTCAGAAATTTCATTAACATCTGAGTTAATTTTTCTTCCTGTTCTTCGTCCAGTTCACTGAGCTGTACTCCTGATCTTGGCCACATCTGCCCCGGAAGAAAATGCCATGAGTTTCGAGTTAAATCATTGAACGAAAGGCTCACTTTTTCCAATTGTTGGTTATCTAACGAATCCAGGAAATCTACAACAGGATTGTTATCATTTGCTTTAAATGAGATCACTAATATTGTCATTATTGATAACAGGAAGGTTATTACTCTTGTCTTTTTCATAATATGTAAAGGTAAGTTTATATGCTGTGTATAATTGTTGTATCTATTCTGAGGCTGTCCAAAAAGTGTAGTTGACTGTAGTTTAACTTAAAGAATTTAATTTAATTTTGAATTAATGTAGCGCGAAGTTCTCCGCGTTGCTTGGTGTCCTCGAGTCTTCGTGGTAGAAACAGGCAGTTTATTGCCGCGAATGTGCCAGCCGACGGATCGAAGGTTCACGAAGTAAACTTCAATTATTAAAGAATCCATAAATCAATTACATCTTTTTGGACAGCCTCAGCGTGTTATTAATCAGGCCAGCAAGATTGCCTAAAGATTTTTAAACAGTTCTGTTACAAGATCACCTCCTGTATTATACGGATTATTTTGTAACAGTATACTCGTAGATTAAGGAATGGATCAGCGGTCCGGTTTTCTGTCATTATATTGTGCCCGGCTATTTTCAAAAAAAAATCCACGAAATTTAAATTTTCCATGGATTTTAAAAAGATGCCTCTATGTAGTTAAAGATTACTTTTTTCTTATTACGTAGTAATCATTCTGTATATCATGATCCAGTCTGTGGATTTTGATACTCTTGAATCCCGCTTTTCGGAGCAATTTGCGAGCTTTCTCACGTCCCCACATGGCTCCCAGGCCATCGCCATTCTGTGCAAGTGATACTGTCATACAATGCATGCAGGAGATTGTATAAAGTAAAGGACCCAGGGGATTATCCATATTTTTATGGACATAGCTGGTGGAATGAATATCCACCATTAAATAGTGACCTTCAGGTTTAAGTGTTTTGTTGATTCCTTTTAATACAGCAAGAGGTTTTGCCTGATCGTGTACTGCATCAAAAGTGGTCACAAAATCAAAAGCTTCATCGGGAGCTGTCAGGTCAAAATTCGTAACGTCACGTTTTTCAAACGTAACATTAAAAAGGTTACGCCTTTCCTTTTCCCTGTTCGCCCACTCAATCGCTTCTTTAGAGAGATCAATTCCAACAAAGGTGCTATCCGGGTATGTTTCAGCCATTTTTATAATGGAACGACCCCTGCCACAACCGATATCCAGAACACTGATACCCTGTTTCAGCCTGGATAAAAGCCCAGGTATTAATGGCAAAATAGAATCCTCCAGTGCAGCTTCAATTGTCATACTGCTATCTTCAGCCATTATCTGGTGAAACCGCGGAAACTTTTCATATGGAACACCCCCGCCCTTGTAAAAACACTCCAGGATGTCATCTTCAACGTTTCCGAGTAATGAAATATATTGAGCGAATATTGCAAGATTTTCCCGGTCTGCTCCACTGGTCAAAAAGTGTGCATGGTTTTCAGTCAAACGGTAATGATTTTTATCATCAACCTCTATAACACCGCCGGTGGCCATAGCGGCAAGCCATTCACGAACATATCGTTCATTCAGTTCCGCTTTATCGGCAAGCTCTTCACTGTTAACCCAATCAGTTTTTGACATAGCTTCGAAAAGTCCGGATCGATGACCTATTGAGATCATTAACATAAGCGCCCCGCCGTTCAGGGCAGTGATAAACCATTCATCAAATCCGGTATTCTCACTTATTTCTGGTATAGTTACTGCTAAGTTGCACATAATATTTTTGGTTAAGTTTGGAGTTATTTTAACAAACCAACTGGTTGGTTTGTTAAGTAATTACGCAATCACAGAAATAAAGTTTCTTTTTTTTGTAAAAATTTTCAGCTTATTTTAAAGAAGAAATTAGTTTCTTTTCAAATGACACTACAAACTATATAGTATGCTCTTATTTTAATATGAAGAAAAATCCCAAAAACACACGATTGGTTATTCTAAATACTGCACAAGAACTGATTCTTGAAAACGGCTTTGGAGGAACTACTGTAGATGCTATTATTGAAAAAGCCAATGTCAGTAAAGGTGCTTTTTTTCATCATTTTTCAAGTAAAGCAGATCTTGGCCGTACACTGGTTCAGCGCTATGCAGATGCGGATGCAAGACACCTGGAAGATACTTTGAATAAGGCCGAAGCATTAAGTGACGATCCCCTACAGCAGTTGCTTATTTTTGTGAAACTTTTTGAGCAGGAGATGCAAATACTTGAGGAACCATTTCCCGGATGCCTGTTTGCTTCATACACGCTGCAGTCTGAAATGTTCGACGATGCAACGATGGATCTCATACGAAATGCAATGCTAAAATGGCGTAAACGCATATTAAATAAGATAGAACAAATCGTTGATCATCAACCGCCGGTTACAGAAACAGACCTGGTCAGCCTGGCCGATATGTTACTTGTTATTTTTGAAGGGTCTTTTATTCTATCCAAATCTGTGAATGAAGCGAAAACAGTTGCCCGGCAACTTTCACACTATCACAACTATTTAAAATTATTATTCTCTGCATAGAGAAATAAATTTTATCTGTACTTGTAATTCAATTACTCACTTTTCAGGCTTTTTACCGGGTTCATCAGTGCAGCTTTTATAGATTGCCAGCTCACTGTTAGCCATGCAATAGCAACTGCTAAAAATCCTGATGCAGCAAAAACCCACCATTGAATACCGGAATTATAAGCGAACCCGGATATCCACTTGTTCATCAGGTACCACGAAACCGGAATGGCTATTCCAATTGCAATTAACACAAGCTTTGTAAAATCTTTTGTTAACAACATAACAAGGTTTTGAACGGTTGCACCCAATGCTTTTCGAACGCCGATCTCCTTAGCCCTCTGCTCGGCGGTAAAGGCAGAAAGACCGAATAATCCCAGGCAGGAGATAAATATAGCAATAGCTGAAAAATATTTAGCCAGATCACTTATACGCTGTTCGCTTCGATAGAGTGCGGCATATTTTTGATCCATAAAATCGAAATTGAAAGGGTAAACGGCATTGAACTTTTTATATTCCTCTTCCACTGCAGTGAGTGTAGTTTGAATATCTGCAGATTCAACCCGTACATAAGCGTTGCCTGCAAGTTCCGGGGATATGCGAAAAAACACGGGTTCTACTTCATTCCTTAAATTATCAAAGTGAAAATCTTCAACAACTCCTATGATTTCAGTCTCTTCGCCCCAAAGTGTTATAAACTGACCGACCGGATTCTCAAGGTTCATGACATCTGCGGCCTTCTGATTGATCAAAATGCGGGATGAATCGGCTCCAAAAGCCTCAGAATGTGTTCGTCCCTCTGCCAGCTGTATACCCATCGTTTCAATTATATCATAATCGGTGCTGATATTCTCAAACAGTATTACTGTTTCCGGATCTTTACCCGGCCAGCTGAGCCCCGATGTATTGTTATTGCGATTCATAAAGGAAGACCCGGCCCTGGATACAGAAGTAACTCCCGGTGTATTCAGTAACCGGCTGCGAAAAACATCCCATCTCTCTTCAATTTCACCTTCTACCCTGAATGTAATCAGGTTCTCTTTCTGGTAACCAAGATTTTTTGTCTGGGTATATTGAATTTGCTGATATACAATAATAGTGCTGATTATCAAAACAACCGACAGGGTGAACTGGAATATCACAAGACTTTTTCGTGCAAAAACCTCGCCCCCGGATAGCTTCAGGGTTCCTTTCAGAGTTTTTACCGCTTCAAACGATGAGAGGTAAAATGCGGGGTAGCTGCCGGCAATCAAACCTGTTAAAAGAGCAGTGCCCGCAAACATGGAAATCATAAAAGGATCCATGTAATTTATCTCGATAATTTTATCAGTCAGGTTGTTGAAAACAGGCAGGCTCATTTCCACTAACAAAACAGAAACAAATAGCGAAAAAAATGCAGTGATCATCGATTCACCAAGAAATTGTGATACCAGGGAGCCTTTGCTTGCGCCGATAGACTTACGGATACCCACCTCTTTTGCACGCTTGGTTGCTTTTGCTGTACTGAGATTCATAAAGTTGATACAGGCAATCAGCAGAATGAACACGGCCACAATAGTAAATAACCGTACATACTCAATTCTTCCGCCGGTTACCTGGCCATTTTCGAATTGACCGTATAAATATCTGTCTGAAAATGGATAGACGAATAGATCTACACTGGAGTTTTCATTTCGTTCTTTTATGAAATTTTTAATTTTGGAATTCAGCTGATCAACATCACTTTCCGGGTGCAATCTTGCTATGGTTCTGGGCCCGTTGTTTCCCCAGCTTTCACCCCATTCGTTGATCTTAAGCCAGTCTTCAAAAGGCAAAACAAAATCGAACCGGAACGAAGAATTTTCCGAAAATTTTTCAAATACACCGGTTATTGTATAAAACTCATCACCATTGATCAGTATGGATTCACCTGTTGCATCTTCTCTGTCAAAATATTTTAATGAGAGCTCCTTCGAAATTGCCACTGTATTCGGACTCTTTAATAGCTCATCGCTGCTTCCATACAGAATGGGGATACTCAAAATGTGGAAAAGATCGGGGCGGGCATAAATACCACTTTCCCGTAATGATTTATCACCTTTGGTAAATAAGTAATTATAGTTCCAGGTATAAGTAGACACGTAACTGAATTCGGGAAATTCATCCTTCAGTGCGGGAGCAAGTATTCCGGGTGTAGCGTCAGTTGAAAATATTTCACCGGAGTAACGTTGGTGTTCCATTACCTGGTAAATTTGTCCGGAATTTTCATGAAATTTGTCAAAGTTTAACTCATCGATTACCCAAAGCATAATTAAAATACTGCATGCCATTCCAATTGAAAGACCTGCTACATTAATAGTGAAAGAGCTTTTCTGACGTTTAAAATTTCTGAAAGAGGTTTTTAAATAATTTTTAAACATTTTAATACCCGTTTTTTGTTTTCGCTCTTAACCGATTTATTTATTTTAATCCATAAAAAATTGCCCTGTTTATTATTCGCACGAAAAAAAATTAAGTTTCACCTCTCCTTCAGATTTACAACAGATAATATAATTCAGAAACAATACTTATAGATAAGCAAAAATCGATAACTTTGCCTAACTAACTGAGCCTTAATTCGTTTTCACTCTCAAAAATGAAGTTTTTGCTGTCAATTTTTCCTTTCAATCTTCTCTTTTAAACTCATAAACTTGTTATCTGTCAAGAATAAAAGCGCTTTTCTAACTTGTATTAATAAAATTATGCTAAATATCAATTTTTATTAATTTTTTATTGATTTATAGCTGTTCTTCCTTGAAATTTATGCTGTTTCAATCAACCATAACAAAGAACACTATATTCAAATGAATCGATTAACAAAAATTGTCATTCTCTTTTTAGGGCTTGCCATATTTGCCACATATGTTGCGGTAAATGCACATACGGCAGATCCCGATAGTATGCAAATTGCTGAAGAGACGATGGCAATAACAAATAGTACGGAAGCTGTAATCGGAACTGATTCGGAATTACAACAAGAGGAGGGTTTTGCCACACTTGAAGAATTCCAGGCCTCACCATTATATCCAAAATTTATAATCGATAATTTATGGATCCTGATGGCTGCCGCGCTTGTATTTATCATGCACCTTGGCTTTGCATCGGTTGAAAGCGGCCTCACCCAGGCAAAGAACTCCGTAAATGTCATCTACAAGAATGTTTTTATTCTTGCAATGGGAATACTCACCTACTCTTTCGTAGGATTTCAAATTATGTATCCCGGAGATTTTAACGGGTTCTTTGGATTCGGAGGTTTTGGCATCGGTTTTGACGAAGCAAATCCTGTTGGCATGCTAACTACTGAATATGGAATGGACATGACATTATGGACCGATTTTATATTCCAGGCTATGTTTGCTGCTACTGCTGCAACTATTGTTTCAGGATGTGTGACGGGAAGAATTAAGCTACCCGCTTTTATGATGTTTGGCGCCTTGCTTCTTGCTATATCATACCCGATTACCGGAAGCTGGTTGTGGGGCGGAGGATGGCTTGCCGAGCTTGGATTTTACGATTTTGCAGGCTCTACACTTGTTCATGCAGTTGGCGGTTTTGCAGGTCTTGCCTGCGTACTGTTACTGGGTGCCAGAAAAGGCAAATACGAAGATGGTGAGATTAAAACCATTCCGGGTCATAGCATACCACTTGCCACCATTGGTGTTTTCCTTCTCTGGTTTGGCTGGTTTGGATTTAACGGAGGATCTGTGTTAAGTGCTGATCCCGCCGGCGTTTCTTACGTGTTTGTGACAACAGCTCTAGCTGCCTGTGCTGGTGCTCTCTCATCGATGATCACTACACAAACGGTTATGAAACACCTTGATGCCCCAATGGCTCTAAACGGGATACTTGCGGGCCTTGTAGGAGTTACAGCAGGCGCTGATGTAGTCTCTCCGCTCAGTGCGGTAGCTATCGGTGCCATAGCCGGTGTTCTGGTAGTATTTGCCATAAACTTCTTCGACCAGATGAAAATTGATGATCCGGTTGGTGCGATCTCTGTACACGGGGTTTGCGGTGTGTGGGGAACTCTTGCAGTTGGTATCTTTACCCCTGAAGCAAGTTTCCTGATTCAGCTATTGGGAACAACATCTATCATAGCTTTTACTTTTGCATTCTCAATTGCAGCGTTCGGTCTCATCAAATTGACATACGGTGTAAGGGTTACACAGGAGCAAGAAGGTGAGGGGCTGGATCTGTCAGAACACGGTAATATTGCCTATCCCTATTTTGCAGGCGTAGAAGCATCTTTTGCACCTGTTGCTAAAAAAACAACCTAAACCAAAATAGATAAGGGAGCTTTCATGCCAATACATGAAGCTCCCTCTTTAACTTCCACTAAGATCAATGTTAACAGAAGTCACTAATATAATAACAGTATGAAATCAAAAATTAAAATATTTACGGTAAGTATCGCAGTACTCTGCGTAATCACAACCGAAGTTGCAGCCCAGGTTAATCTGGGAGTAGATATTGCAAGCAGATATGTATGGAGAGGTGCCGATTTTGGGAACTCCCCAAGTATACAACCCGATATTAACGCATCACTTGGCAATTTTCAGATCGGGGCATGGGCAGCAGTTGCTACCCAGGGCGACCCGGAGGGAACAGAAGTGGATTGGTATGCATCCTATACATTCGAAACTGAGAGGTCAGGATCTTTTCAGCTTTCACTCACCGATTATACATTCCCGGAATTGCCCACAGGTAATTATTTCTCAAAAGAAGCTCATTTCCTTGAAGGCGGAGTGGGTTACAGTGGTCCAGCATCATTTCCGGTCAGCATTTCAACCGGCGTATTTTTTACCAATGATGACGACTACTCGGTGTACACCGAGATTGGATACCAGGTAAAAATGGTTAATCTCTTTTTAGGTTTCACACCAGCCGAATCGGCTCTTTACGGTACAAACAAGGCAGGGGTAATAAACACCGGGATAAGTGCCGGCAAATCCCTGCAAGTTACAGAACTGTTTTCCATCAACCTGAATACATCCATTATTGGAAACCCATATTCTGAAGACCTGTTTTTTGTTTTTGGAATTGGATTGTAAGCTTTCAATATCAGGCATTTGCACGAGATCAGCTCATGTGCAGATGCCTGATTTTCTATCTTCAAAATCGTTTTTTCTCTTCGCTATTTTATTTCAGGAAGCCTCTCTTTCTCTTCCCTCAGTTTCGCCCATTCAGCTTCTGCAAATGCATTGAAATAGCTTTTTTGATGACTCCAGCCAAAATGCAAAACATAGGGCGTTACCCACATGTGATCGCGACTCCTTGGCATGAAATAAAAAAGATTCAGGATCAGCTTGCGGGTGGCAGCCGAAGGAATGCCGCGTAATCCATGCATAAAGGGATTGCAGTAATAGAGACACTGTACATCACTGAAATCCGGATCATGTTTGGTCATACCATGAATAAAATCAAGCTGGGGACTTTCCATCCCGTTAAACCACGGGTAGACAAATAGCTCCAGCTTTGTCATCGCCATACCCAGGCTCCACTCACAGCTTTCAAGTGTTCTGCCCGCTTCGTTTGTACGGCTTACAAAATGCGTTTGATCCTGTTCACTCAGATATTTTTTTGCAAGATCATTAACTTTTTTGGTCATCTCTTGATCCGCCGCATACATAATTCCGGTTTGTACCCTGTAGAGATGAGTTAATCCGTAACGCTTCAGTGTTTTTTGCCTGCGGCGAAGCAGTATATCCATCATTACACCGATATTTTTGGGTGCGCCATAAAACACATCCGCTGACTCCTGACCTGTAATTGTGTAGGGGAAAGGTTCAAAAGCATGCCAGAGCCGATCGGGATTACGGCACCAGATCATATCGGAGTCGAGATACATATTCCGGTCGAAAGGCATAAACTCATGCAGATTGTGTTTGAATCCTGTAATCGATTGAAACTTTTCATCAATTTCCTCAACTACATCAAAAACCCCGCTCAATCCATAGTCATCGATTTTTTGCACGTGTTCGCTGCTGCAGTAGAGGGCAATCGGCCTTTTTGTGTCGTACCGGCGAATCGTGTTTGCCGATACAATAGCATCTCTCAGATACTTGGATTTTCCATAGCTGGTAAAAATATAGCCTTCCTTACGGTTGTCTTGTAGCTGATTATTCATAGTGATTTTTCAGGGACGGGTCAACGCAGGAAGATAAAAGATTCAGAATCAAACATGAAATCCTTCCTGCATATTCTCTGTCACGATATGACCGTCAAACAGGTGAATCACACGCCGGGAATAATCTGCATCGTGGGGTGAGTGGGTAACCATTACGATGGTTGTGCCTTTCTCATTCAGTTCGGATAGCAGTTTCATTACCTCGTTGCCGTGATCAGAATCGAGATTTCCCGTCGGCTCATCGGCAAGTATCAGCTTGGCATCGGCTACTGTGGCGCGGGCGATGGCAACCCGTTGCTGCTGTCCGCCCGACAGCTGTTGCGGGAAATGGTTACGGCGGTGCATCATGCTCATGCGCTCAAGAGCTTTCTCCACTTTTTTCTTACGCTCTGAACTCGATTCTCCAAGGTATAAAAGAGGCAGTTCTACATTTTCAAATACAGTAAGCTCATCAATCAGGTTAAAACTCTGAAATACAAAACCGATGTTTCCTTTTCGAAGCTGTGCCCGCTTCCGCTCATTATAATCTGCAATTTCATGCCCCATGAATTCGTATTCACCATCCGACGGATTATCAAGCAGTCCCATGATATTTAGAAGGGTCGATTTTCCGCATCCAGAAGGACCCATAATGGCACAAAATTCACCTTCATTAATTTCCAGGTTCACATTATTGAGAGCTGTTGTCTCCACCTCATCGGTGGTATAAATTTTTGTAAGGTTTTTTGCTTTGATCATGATATTTGAGTTAAGTATTCGATTAATTGAAAATATTTCTGTAAGGATTTATTGATTTTAGGTTCATATAAAAAAGCTGTCAGCTATCGGCTATCAGCATAAACTTTACTCTAAATTCAATTCATTATGAGAAACTTTAGAAAATTTCATGTTTGGGAGAAATCTCACAAGCAAGTATTAACTGTTTATAAAATAACTTCTTCGTTTCCGCGAGAAGAAGTATTTGGTATAACAAGCCAACTACGCAGGGCAGCTGTTTCCGTACCTTCTAATATTGCCGAAGGGTGCGGCAGAAAATCAGACGCTGATTTTAAAAGATTTTTGATAATTGCTTTTGGTTCAGCATCAGAACTGGAATATTTACTGATTCTATCAAAAGATCTTGCATACATTAGTGATCGAATTTATAAAGAACATATAAAGGAAGTCTGTCATATTAAAAAGATGTTAACTTCATTAATAAATAAACTTTCTTAAAACTTTCTTAAAATCAAAGCAGACAGCTATCGGCTGATAGCTGATAGCTGTTTGTTATGCTATTGCAAAACCAACACATCATTATCCCCGAATGTGGCATAGCTCGAGGTTATTACATCATCACCCGGCTGTAAACCCTCGAGTACTTCAAAATATTGAGGGTTGCCTCTTCCAAGACGAATGGGCTGCCGTACAGCAAGTTCACCGCCTTCTTCTATTTTGTAAATCCAGTTGCCGCCGGTTGACTGGTAGAATCCTCCGCGTTCCACAAGCAGGGCTTCTGCCGGGGCATCAAGTTCAAGCCTTATCCTGGCCGTCTGACCCCGACGAAGACCGGTGGGCATTTCTCCGGTAAATATCATATCAACCTGGAATTGTCCTTCTCTTACTCCGGGAAAAACGCGATTTATCACCAGTTCATGAGTTTCACCGGCATATGAAAAACTGCCTCCAAGGCCGGTTGTGATACGAGCCAGGTAAAATTCATCGATATTGGCTCTCACCTTAAAATCATCCAGAACATCTACCTGGCCTATATTTTCACCCTGAGAAATCAACTGTCCCTGCTGAAGCTCAATAGTTGTAAGCTGTCCGTCAATGGGAGCGGTCACGACCAGGTTATCCAAAATTTGCTGAACACCATCAAGACTGCGCCACATTCGCTGCTCAGAGTTATCGAGCTGATCAAGCTGGGTAACCATCTGAAGTGAATCTTTTTTATAGGATTCGCTGGTTAACCTGAAACGCTCTTTTTGGAACAGGAAACTTTGCCTGGTCTCTTCAAATTGTTGCTGAGAAATGGCTCCATCCGTAAACAGGGCGCTGTCTCTTTCAAACTGAGGTTTCAGGCGGTCAAGCTCAGTACGTGCACTTGCCAGCTGTTCCTGTAAGCGCAGGTGATTTTGTTCAAGGTTTAAACGGGAGTTTCTGACATTATTTATTTGATCATAGATTCCTGCTTCCTGCTGCATTACACTTAGCTGAAGATTTGAATTGCTTAAAACCACGATCGTGTCACCGGTTTGAACCATCGAACCGGATTGCCTGTAAACATCCTGTACAACGCCACCCTCAACAGCATCCAGAAAATTTGTACGGATGGGCTGAACTGTACCCGTTATATCAATAAACTCCTGGAAAGCAGCACGTTCTACTTCGTATACCATCAGGCGGTCTCGATCAACATTCAGACGAGACCTGGAATCCATCCACACAAAACTATACAGGAACATAATGATAATAGCTAATATCCCGATAACGGATCCTATTAACTTCGGCGTGAATCTTTTTTTCTTAATTTGTTTGTCCATTCCCATAATCAAAAATTTTTCAACTTTACTATTTCATACGAGCAAGAGGTGTGCCAAAGTTTCACTTTTTTACAATCCAGCCTGATGTAAATGCACTTTTTTTAAAAAAACCGGTAAAAAATTTAACCGCGGTTTTATTGCAGGTTGTTAAATCTATAAGGATAAGCCCTTACAGTGTATCATAATATGAAAGAATATATTTAACCGCTTGCGGCTGTTCTATTAACTTGCTGAAATAATCAATGCTGAAATAATCACTGCTGAACCTACCTGTCATGCACCCAAGAGAAATTTATGTTCGGTTTGTTACAAAAAGTGTTCATTTCCGTACAATTGTTTTTTTTTGTAACGTAACACAGTATGCTTTATTAGTATTGCTGTTATTCGGCACTGTATTTGACAAACAAATTGCAGGCACTCCGCCTGGTTAATTAAATCAATATACATTTAGATAATAATTCACTTTATGAAAAATTCGGAAAAGAGCATCGGCAGGGTATTAATTGTGGATGATGATGTTGATGTGCTGAATGCAGCACGGTTGCTTCTAAAGAGATATGTTGAACATGTGGATGTGGAGCAAAATCCGAAATACCTGCCTGATTTAATTGAATCAGGCGGTTATGATGTCCTTTTACTCGACATGAATTTCTCCGGAGATTTCAGCAGCGGCAAAGAAGGCTTCCAATGGATGGAACATGTAAAAACAGCAGACCCTGCACTGTCAGTTATCCTTATTACAGCATACGGAGACGTTGAAAAAGCTGTAAGAGCAATGAAACACGGGGCTGCAGATTTTGTACTGAAACCCTGGCAGAATGAGAAGCTGATTGCAACCGTGCAAAATGCTATCAATCTCACCCATTCAAACAGGCAAGTTGCAACGCTTAAGGCACAGCAACAGGAACTGGGAAATCAGCTTGATCAGCAGTACCAATCCATGATTGGAAAAAGCGAAAGTATGCAGCGTGTATTTAACACTATTGAAAAAGTAGCTGCAACAGATGCCAGTATTCTGATACTCGGTGAAAATGGAACCGGTAAAGAATTGGTTGCCAGGGCGCTTCACAGAAGGTCAGCACGAAAAGGGGATGTATTTATCAGTGTGGATATGGGAGCTATTTCCGAAAATCTATATGAAAGCGAACTTTTTGGTCACACAAAAGGGGCTTTCACTGGAGCCGTAAAAGATAAAGCCGGCCGGTTTGAAGTCGCGTCGGGCGGCACACTCTTTCTTGATGAGATCGGGAATACACCATCCTCATTGCAGCACAAAATTCTTTCTGCACTTGAGTCCAGGCACATTACCAGGGTTGGATCAACTTTTTCCAAAAAAATTGATATCCGGTTAATCACAGCTACCAATTCTGATTTGTACCAAATGGTTGAACAGGGAACATTCAGACAAGACCTCCTGTACAGAATCAACACCATTGAAATTAAGATTCCGCCTCTCAGAAACAGGAAGGAGGACATCCCTTTACTTAGCTCTCATTTTCTAAAACTTTTTGCATCAAAATATAATAAAAAGATCTCCGGCCTCGACACAAGTGCAATGAATGAGCTGAAGGCGTATAACTGGCCGGGAAATGTAAGGGAGCTTCAGCATTCAATTGAACGTGCAGTCATTCTCACTGAAAATAAACAACTTAAGGCAAACGACTTTCTTCTCCGGTCTCAAAGAACATCCAAAATTGACCCGGCTGAAAACATGAAACTTGATGAACTTGAAAAGAGAGCCGTTCATAATGCTATACAGAAACATGATGGCAATATTTCAAAAGCGGCTGAAGAGCTCGGGCTGACACGCGCTTCACTATATCGCAGAATGGAAAAATATGATCTTTAAACATTTCAGAGCAGGTATCATATGGCGGGTTCTCGTAATCGCAACAGCAGCGACCGCTTCTGTTTTTCTTTGGATTCAATACGAATACATATTCTCTGCAATTATAGTCTCCGTTTTTTCTGTCAGCATGATTTTAAACCTCATCTACTATGTTGAAAAAACGAATGAAAAATTGATGAGGTTTTTAAACGGAGTACGCTTCAATGACTTTTCTCTGACATTTGCTGATAATGAACTGGGTTCTTCTTTCCGCGACCTGAACCGGGCATTTAACCGGATCATTGAACAATTTAAATCCGAGCGTGCAGACCGGCAGGAGAGTGTAAGATATCTTGAAACCGTAGTTCATCATGTTGGAGTAGGGCTGCTGGTTTTTAACAACAGGGGTGAAGTAACTCTTCTTAATATCACTGCTAAAAGAATGCTTAATATACCCGGTTTGATTCAAATAGATACGCTTAGGGAAATTCAGCCAAAACTATATGACACAATCACAAAACTGCGTGGAGGAGAGCGGTCTCTTGTCAGTTTTCATCTTAACAACAGCCGTCACCAGTGGGCTGTTCATGCAGCCGAATTTGTAATGCATGAAACCAATTATAAGATGGTTTCTCTTCAAAATATTAGCGGTGAACTTGAAGAGAAGGAGATGGAAGCGTGGCAAAACCTTACACAGGTTCTGGCTCACGAAATAATGAATTCAATTACGCCGATTGCGTCACTCTCTGAAACAGTGCACTCTTTTTTGAGCGAAAAAATCGAAAAAGGATCGGATAACAGCACAAT